>MDTB01219849.1_pt1 | contig 14169 bp, 13 predicted proteins | sample 811161 | NCBI WGS metagenome assembly MDTB01 (sample SAMN05326650, study PRJNA326480) | marine metagenome | isolation source: seawater | place: Mediterranean Sea | collected 2009
AATCTAAATTTCCTAAAGTGATGTGATCCTTTACACCAAGATGTATCTTAGCAACCCCATCAGTGATTTTTCGTGTAACAAATTCAATTCCGCGACGTTCTGACTCATGGTTAAATAGAATACCGTTACAAGCAAACATATCGTATGATTCACGATAGTTTTTTGTAATCCAATGAGCATACAACTTGGAAACAGCATATGGACTACGAGGGTAAAATGGTGTCAATTCAGTTTGTGGCGTGCACACCACCTTGCCAAACATTTCTGACGTACTGGCTTGGTAAAATCTAATTTTTTTATTGTGAGCTAAAATTGACTCCAACATATACAGTGTGCCCATTGCATTAACTTTGGTTGTTTGCTCTGACAAATTCCAGCTAGAGCCTACGAAAGACTGAGCGGCTAAATTATAAACTTCATGCGGATCCGCCAGATATAAGGCGCGCTGTAGCGATCCTTTATCTGTCATATCACCAGTGATGTAGTGAATTTCCTCTTCGATATGTTTGGTATTTGTTCTATTGATGGCGGAAGATCTTCTCTCCAGTCCATAAACTTTATAACCTTTTTCCAGCAACAAATCGGCTAGATGACTACCATCCATGCCATTGATACCAGTAATAAGCGCTCTTTTTTGATCCATTAATTAACCTCCTCGTTAACTATTAAAAACTGTTCCAAATAATCTACATCAACCTTGTGTTGTTGTAATTTATAAAAAATTGTATTACTTTCAAACATTAAATCATGCAATTCTTCTATGATGCTTGCCTCATAGCAAGCCACAAACATACTCATTTTTACACAGCTGGGGTAATCCTGTCTTCGATAAAGAGAGTGATTAATCAATAAATCTGCCTTTTGGTTGTCTTGTAACTGAAAGCACAAATATGGATGCTCTTTAACATCTTCACAGCAAACTAAAGATTTTTCTTGTCTATTTAAAAAATATTCATATATTTTTACAATATCTGCCCAAGTTCTTTGTGGGTATGTCAAATATAATAACACAATATCACAATTACTTTCAATTTGCAAGCTATCTTTGAAATGCAAAACAACATCTTTCATAGAAGTACTGTCTTGAGCCAACTCTTCAGGACGATCAATAACATTTATATTAAATTCTTTGGCAGCTTCCTTAATAAACTCATCGTCTGTGGAAACGTAGAGTCTATCTTTCATGTGCTCTGGAAATGTTTTTGCTGTGTATTCAAATAGTTTTCTATTTTTAAGAGGGAATCCTTTAGAGCCTTTACGTGCTGGTATTAGGTAATAACAATTTTCAACGCTCATCACATATCCAATACTTTTTCTATCTCATCATTATCAATGTGCTCGCGGGCTTGCAAGAATACATCTGTCTCCATGTCGCTAAAGTTTACCATTTCTCCACTCAAAGAATTTAAAACTTTTGTAGCATCATCAAGCTCAAGAACATAGCTATGAAAATTATCATCGCAAACGGGCTTGTTGAATTTATCAAAAGAAATATTAAAGTGATTTTTTAAATCAGGATGAACCGCTTTCCACATTGCAGTTCCGGGATATGCTGTAGCTGTGAACATTTTTCTATTTACCGCTGCTAAGGCTTGCTTATGTTCTGCAGTGCCTGGGGTATGAAGTCTAGACCAATATTCCTGTTGCCATAAGATAAAGGCAATACTGACTTTTAAATCCTTAAGTGTTTCGCCTGGGTATCCCATAATCCACGTACAATTCGGATGAATATTTGTATCATAACAGTTTCTAATAGCATTTGTCATGGTCATTGGAAAGCTATATGTTTTGCCATGAACTTTAATTTCTTCCATTCCATTTCTTAATATAAAGCCACCTTTGTTCATAAGCTTTAAAACCCTATCAGAAGCTGACTCTGCTCCGAAGCCTATATAAACACATCCAGAAGCAGACATGTCTTCAAGCCTAGCATCGGCCTCGTCCATTCTAGTGTGAGTACCCCATCTAACTTTATCCAAACCATATTCTTTAAATACGGGAACCATTCTTTTGATTCTTCGCTTATCTACAGCAAAGTTGTCATCTGGAAACCCAATGAAGTCTAAATCATATTTATCTACATATCCCCTAATTTGGCGGGCAATATGCTCGCTAGACCTCATTCCATAATTTCTTTCGCCTTGGGCGCCTCGATAACAAAATGCACACGCATATGGACAACCACGACTGCTAACGCTCGTAAGGCTTCTCTTCATTGAAAAAGAAGTTGCCGAGCTATTATTTGCAGCAACACCCCAAACTGGAGTAGTAATATACTGCTCTAAAATGTTGACCCCGTAGGGATCACTCTCAAGCAAGTCAAGCGCAGCATAGGGAATTGCGTCCAAGTCTTTAGGTCTATCGCCTTCATATTGAAAACGAGGACGACCCTCATATTCGCCAATATAACTTTTAGAAAGTTTACCGGTCTTATAAGCATGCTCAATGCCATAATTCTTAATATGAATAGCGTCCTGCAAAATAGAAAGAATTACATCATCGCCTTCAGAGCGGGCAATAGCATCCAGTTCAGGGATCCATTTAAATAAGCCTCTTTTAATTTCTGTGGCCAAGCCGTTACCAGAAACTATAAACGTATTTGGCTGGTGTCTTCTGACGATTTTTGCAACGTTCTCTTGCCATTTTAAAGTTGTGATCATTCCAGAAAAAGCAATAACATCTTGATCTCCAGCTTTTGAAAGATGTGTAATGATTAGTCTTTCCGTTTCTTCAAGCGTTAAATACCGACCATTAACTAAGCCTCTGGCACTTGAATCATCGTCTTGAATCCTATAAGCATTTAGATCTAAGATATACGGTTCTGCTCCGTACATTCTACAAATAGATGCCAAAATTCCAGGTCCTTCAGGTGGAACATTGGGAGTTGCCGATTCTCTTAATGGCATATTAATAAATGTTATTTTTGCACCACTAAAAGTGCTACTGTTATAATTGTTCATATTGCCCCCTTTTAAGTATTATAACCACATATTCAGTGTATGTCAACACTAATGTTTATAAATATGTTTTATTAGATTTTGAAATATCTTTAAAAACAATTTTGTTATAAATAATATTTTCATGATTAAATTTGCATTCTGCGACAGTATTAAACTCAAATTTACAAGTTGGAAAATATTTTGTCAGGTAATCGTTCCACAATACCTTCATGTGCTCGCCTTCGTACTTCATTCTTAACTGGCTCCAGGGAGCTGATAGATATGGCGGAGAATCCACATACCAAGATTTCAAAATATCAATATTATCATAAAAGTCCATACCGTAATAAACTATGTGTTGCCCTTTTAACTTCAACAAAGCGTACAAAGTAGCGTAGTATCCACAATTACAAACAAGATTATTATCATATATTTCTACTAAATATTGCTCAGCTTCTTCAGGCATATGCTCTATCAACAAGCCATTATATGTGCGCATAACTTCTAAATTTGTACCTTTCGGGCCTCTCCAGGCATTTCGATACGGCTCATCTTCTGCTAAAAAGGGCAGATAATCTAAATTATTTAAATACCCTCCTTGGTGGTGTTTTTTTTGTGAACTTTTGTACTCAGACCACAAAACCCAATCAGGCTTAAGTCTATTAGTAACACATTGAGTGACATTTATTTTTTCTAGGACGGTCGGGATAAAGCCAGCCTGATTGTTATTGCAAATAACATATATATTTTTATCTTTTATCTTGTCGAAAATTGTTTTATTTTGTAATGTTACTGCATGATTATTGACTAAAACAAAATCGTCAATGTCACTTATATCTTCATCTTCAAGCGCTAAGATTGAAGGACCTCTACCTAATAGGCAAACTTTCTTCATTTTTTAAAATCCTGTATATAATCGCTGCAAATTCCCATACACTTGTCTAAATCACCTTTATATCCATATTCGGGCATAACACAAACAGAAGCCTCAACAAGCTGTTTATTTGGAAATGTCCATATGATTCCGCGAGAGGTTAAGGTTACATCATCGCTCTTATGAAAAAAACAGTGAACGCCGCTATCTAATAAATACTTTAGTGCGGCAATATTTTTACAATGACACCACAATTGATCATTTTTTAGATAATCTATAGAAACATCATATTTTGGCAAATTGTGCCCTAAATAAATTTGATTGTTAAACACCCACACATCTAATTCAACATCATATCCGTTATGCAAAGCTTCGTTTATATAATCAGGACTATTTTCTCTTAAAGGGTTAGGGCCTGTGATATTTCCTCGATGTGCAATCAAAAGCATTTTAAACTCTATTCATGTAGTACCACCTAACCAGAGGTGTGTCAGTTGACAGTTTGCCAGGGGCGCCATTCCACTCTCTAGTAAAGGTATACTCTAAATTATCTTGTAATCCTGTTTCAATCAAATGTCGGCGAGCTAATTCATGATTACTATCTATGTGAGCTTGATAACTATTCTCACCTAAACAATCGTATAAATTTGCAAATTTTGTCATATTGTCTTGGTTTGCGAAAAACCATAAATCATTAATCATCTGTAAACCATTAGCTACGCCGCCGGCAGGACCTTGAGCGTAAAACTTAGATATATCAAACTTACTAAAATCAAAATCAACCATGAAGGCAATATCAAACCTAGTAAGAAGTACAAAATCATACTTATTATCACTCTTGTTGACTAAGTCGACTGCTTTTTTAGTGGAGAGCCATCGACAATATATGGCCTGCTGTCTCGGTGAGTCACTAAATAGTGGCTGGTGCTCTACTTCGTAAGAAGCTGGGTTGTACGCTGTAACTAACCTATCTTCGTAGTCGACACTCCAGGTATGAAAATAAACATCAACTTCGTCATTAACGTCAAAAACGTGCTCTTTAAAGTGACGAAGGCCTATTTTATAATTAATCATCTTGCCGCCTTCGCCATATTTATCGTCAGTTCCGACAATGCCGTGCAAACATAAAGCTATTTTCATTTTTACCTCTTATTATCAAGAAAGCTTTTTAGATCTTCCGGTGTTCCTATTCCCCACATTTTGTGTACATAAAATGGAATCAATGTTTTTCCATCTTTAATCAATTCGTTATATACAGGAGCAATATAAAATTCATTATTAACCCGAATATTGTTATCAATCATTCGTTTGGCATATTTTACAAAATCAGAACCATGACGATACCAATAAATTCCGCAGGTAGCAATATTAGATATCGGCTTTTTTTCTGCTACCTCTGTTACAAATCCGCGTGAATTTGTTTTTACAAACGACCATTTAGGGTGGACAGCGTTAAACGTAAACACCATAGAGTCTACATTAGTAAGACTTTTCAAAGTCAAAAAGTTCTGTGCTTCATAATCAATAATCTGATCTGAATTTGCAATTAGTAGTCCTTCTTCATCATTGATATACTTTTCTGCTAACAGTGCAGTACAAGCAGCGCCTTCAGTCAGCCCATCTACCTCTACGTAATTAAATCTTCCATTTGTTATTCTATCAAGTGTATCAAGTAGACCACTATACATTTCAACATGCTTTTTGCGAACAAGAAAAATGTATTCACAGTCAAAATCTAAATTCTCCACAACAGCTTGTATCATGGGCTTGCCGCGAACATCGATTAAAGGCTTTGGAAAGGTGTATCCTTCTTTTGAAAAACGGCTTCCCTCACCAGCCATAGGTATTAAAATTTTCATAAAAAATAACTCTCAAATATTTGTTTTGTTACGCCATCAGGATTTTTCACTTCTATGACCTTACAGCCAGAAGCATATGCTGCTTCTAGTCCTTTTGGTGAATCCTCGACTATTATAACATCTTCTTTAGCAACATTAAATTTTTCAACTAAAAAATTATATCCTTCGGGATCCGGCTTACTATTTTCAACATCCTCGTTTGTTACAAGATAATCTAAATGTTCTAATACTCCAATCTTATCAAGCATGAGCGTAGCTGTCTCCCTAATGCTATTAGTAAAACAAGCAACATAGCAGCCGTTCTCTCTAAGGTATTGTATCATCTGCAGTTTTTCTGGACGAAATTTAGCATTCTCGCGTATCGTTTCGATTGTCATCTGCTGTTTTAAATCATAAATTGTTTTATGATCTTTATGATCAACTATATTCATATCGGATAGCTTGGCTAGTTTTACTTTAGTGGGGATCCCATTAAAAGTTTCATAATGATCTTTCTCTGATATTTCGTAATCGCAAACCTTTTTTAGAGCTTTGTTCAGTGCAACCCTGTGCCAGTCACAGGCATCAACTAAAACCCCGTCTAAGTCAAATATAACAAGCTTAATCATTTTATGCCATACTTTTTAAAGTATAAATCATCTGCTGAGCCCCATGAGACCCAGCCAGGGTACTTAGTGCTCCCAAGGTTTCTTCTTGCTTCTGGTGGCTTAGCAATCTTCCAGGGGTTAAATATAGCGACGTTTTGGGCACCACTTAGAGTTGCGGCCCACCAAGAAAATGTACTATTAAAAATTATCACTTGATTAAAACTTCGCAACAAATTGAAATCATCAATAAAGCCACCACGTAAACCACCAGAACCCTCAATAGTTTCCGCATCATTACAATGAACAATAGGATTTAAATCAGAAAAGCCTTCTATTAAGTGGTTCATATATTCCAAAGACTGATCAGGTTCAACCCACGGAGAGTTTGAAGGTGGATTGGGCCCAACTTTAATTTGATGCCTTATCTTTTCTATATCGTCAAGACTATATGTCTCCCATTTTTCAGCATCAGTCACAATGTGTAGTCTTTCATAATCAAACTTAGATAATGCAGACTTGAAAGAGTCTACGGATATATGATTTTTATTATGACTTATCTGTACAAGTCTATTCTGTAGCCTCAAATGCAGTATCACATCTTTAGTGTTAGTAATTTCTTTTTTATCAAACCAGCTTCTTACTTCCGGTAGATATGGTTTTAAAATTTTATAGTCTTCAAAATAGCCATTAATAACAACATTACAATTTTCTAAATTTTCAAAATATAAAATTTGTTTGTAATTCGTATCATTAACAATTACGGCGTTTAAGCTATTATTAATATTTGCAATAGACTCTTTGACACCTACTTCGGGAATTGCTCTATGGTGAAGTTGCAAGCCATGTCTATCGGCTAGTAATTTTGCGTAAGTGTATTGAAATAAATTATTACCAAATCCTATTGTAAAATTAACTACTACTGTTCCTTTATCCATAGTTGAACAAATCTCCATATAATGATTTCAACTCCTCAACTACTGTAGGGCTCTCATTAATTGTTACATTAATACCTTCTTCTGCCAAACGCTTAGCAAATTCAAGCTGTTGAGATTCTTCTAAAATTACTGTGCCTGGCTTATATGTCACAGAGTTGGTAGTATATTCTTTAAGTTCAGATTCTAAAAATGTAGCCACTTGAAAGTCTAGATGCTTTTTATTGGCATCATTAGATGCAGCACACATATCAGAAGGCATTGAATTTTCTTCAGCTAGCCTAATATATGCTCTTGTATCGCGTGGAAAGCATGGTCCGCCCCATCCAAATCCTGGTTTAAAAAACTTATTATTAATTCGACTATCCGCTCCAACGGCATTTAAAACAGCTTGTGGGTCTGCACCTATTTTAGCTGCTAAATCTCCTACCATATTAGCAAATGAAATCTTGCAAGTCAAATAACAATTTAAAGATACTTTTGTCAACTCAGCACTTAATCGATCCATAATATGAATTTTAGGCTCATTGACACACATGTTTCGATACACTAATTCAATTTGTTGAGCCAACTCAGGCGAGTCGCTTCCAATATAAACACAGTCAGGCCTCGCTTGGTTGCGCAAGATTGTACCTTGTGCTATTGTCTCTGGGTTAAACGATACATCCCAGTTATAATCTTTTAATCTTTCATATACTGAGTCTGTATATCCTGGATTAACATTTGTGCAAATTACCAAATGCTTTCTTTCTTCCTGTGAGCCTAAAGCGACCAAGGAATCAACCACGCTATCAACTTGTGATACATCATATTTTCCGTCTGGCTCAGAATAAGAAGCAACGGTTACAAATATTAAATCTCCATGTTGTACTGTTTTTTGCAAATCAGTAGTTGCCTTAAAGACAGAACTTTTATTCAACAGTTGATTGACGCCGGGTTCGTGAGAAAAGAAAGATTTATCATTAATTTTATCGACGTATGATTGATCTACATCACATCCAACTACAAAATTACCAGCACTGTCTAAGGTTAGTGCAAAACATAATCCAAGACGCCCAACACCAATAACAGATACACGCGATTTAGTCTTGTCCCAAGTAAAAATAGGATGCTTTTTGTGGCAAACATCTCTTTTAAATAAAATAAAATTCTTGTAATCTCCAATAACAGATTTTGTTCTCTCGATTCTTTCTTCAGCGGTATTGTGTGTGATATATCCTCTTTTTGCGCGAGATAAAATTTTATCTATATAAACATCTTGAGTTTCAAAATTACATTCAGAAAATGCATAATTACTTATAACTAAGTCAATTTCTACGCCATCGAGTTTGTGAAGCTCGGATGGTGCTAAAACGTGAAAATTTTTAACTCCAGCTTTGTTACAGTACTTCTTTGCGATCAATCCAGGCTCTCTCAAATCAACATTATAATAATTTTTAAAACCAAATACAGAAAGAACGGTCGCTAAACCACCAAATCCACCGCCAATCTCGACAATATTAAAATTCGACAAATCTCCATATAATGTTGCCAGATCACTCAAAACCTTAATATATCTAATAGTTGTAGGGTCTGCAGCAAATGACATTCCGTTGGGGGGAGACCCGCTTCCGATAGAGAAGTCGCCAACAAAAGGCTGGCCAATCTTATCGTTTAAAGAAGTGAATCTGTCAATTTGATTTAGCAGAAGAGGTTGATTATTAATAATATCTTTAAGATATTCAACACCTTGTTCAGTGGTAACATGAGCCAACACAGGGGTATATTTTGGATTTTGCCGAAACTTCTTAAATTCTTCATCATCTGTCAAAATCTCTACACAGCCTTCAATATAATCGTTGGCGCAATCAGCTCGCCAGCCATAAAACTCATCCTCTTTAAACTTTCTATCAATACCTCTCGTCGATTTCACAAATTTCATAATGTTATCTCCTTAAAAAAATTATAATATTGTTTTGACACTTTTAACATTGATAATTCTGAATTTATACCAGTGTTTTCTGTTTTGTCAAAATTAATAGGTGGGGGCACTTTTTCTTGCAGAAAAGAATAATCCCACTGAGGTTCTTTTAAAACAATTGCATCTTCTCCTGAAATCTCTTTTGTACCTCCTGATGAAGAACATATAATTTGACACCCACAGGCGCGGGCATCTATTACAACATTAGGGCAATGGTCTAAATAAGCTAAGTGAATAAAATACTTAGAAATTTTAAATAACGTCAACAATTCATCAATATCTAAATTGCCTACATAAAAAACTCTTGGATGCTGTATATTTGACAGCTCTCCACCACCGGCGACTACTAAACAATCATTTTCTTTTGAAAAATTTAAAAAATATTGAATATTTTCATCAAGTCGTTTAAACTTATGCCAGTGTGCTGCACAGCTCCAAACATTATCATAACCTTTGAACATGTCTACGATTCTACTACTCATGTCTGCATCTTTAACGTGTAGTAGATCCGATCCGTTATTGATAATTCTATAGTTATCATGAGGACCAAACCAATTGAAGATTAGTTCTTTATTAAAATTAGTTTGAAAAATAACCCCATTTGCACTTTCGTATGTTCTTTTGATATTTTCGTTCATACGATTGCAATCAAAATTAGCATTAAAATATATCCCATCTAATCTTTGAATCATAGGCAGCCAAGGCTTATGATTGTATGATTGAATAAATGTTAGTTTTAGATCACTTTCTACTTGAGAATTAAAATTAACACCTCTAAATTCTAAGTACTTGACCAATTTTTGCGCAAAATAATTAGGGCCTGAATTTGAGCTTAGGTTTACGTTTTCAAGAAATACATTCATATTGTATCCAGTTTTACGTATGGCTTCTTGTTTCTAATAATTCTCTCAGTTGTCAATTGATCTGTTCTATGTGCTCGATCGTCAGATAATGGATTAAGTCTATTATACACATACAATACTTCATCGATAGATCTAAAATTTTCAGGACCTGACATTTCGGCCATTGGCCACATTATTGCCTGATCACTTGTGGTTGACCAATATTCGCCATTGCGGCTCATTAAGTCTTTTCTTTTTATTCTACAGAACAACTCTTTTCTGAAAGTTCCAAGGTGGGAGAATTCCCAAGTTTTTGCTCTAATGTTTCCACTCCAGTAAGACTCATTTATTTTTGGCCTTACTATCTCACTTGATGGCTCAATAATATATGACCCGTTTGTCATCCAAACATCTCCAGAATCATACACATCATTTAAATAATTTAAAACGTTTTCATTAGCCAACCAATCATCTCCATCTAAGATAACAACAATTGTACCATCTTTCATTGAGTGCACCGCATCATGTACGTTGTGCATTTTTCCCCTATTAAAAGAGTTCTTCTCAAATGTAATATTGCAGGCGCTGTCTACAATAAGATCTTGAATAACATCAACCGTTTTGTCGGTCGAGCAATCATCAATATAGAAAAGATCGAAATTATCATAATTCTGATTAAGAACTGATAAAACACTTTTAGGAGCCCATTTTTCTACATTATAAGACGGCACCAGTACAGTAAAGTGGTTATTGCCCAACTTTGCTCCAGAAAAATTGCTTTCTGCTTCTTAAGTAATCTAACGTTGTAGAAATGTCATCAGTATTAAACCAATCTTCATTCAGGTGCTGGACATTATCATTTAACTCCAGCTCACATCCTAGGAGTTTGGCTTCAATAACAAATCTTGGACATGTGTCAAGACCAGTGGGTTTGAAGCATATACCTTTAGAAGTAGCAAGCTTTTGTAGCAATTCATCATGAGAGATATTGTTGATTACTTCGTACTCTACATCATGATCTTTGCACCACTTTTCAGACTCCTTGGCTCCTTTAACCCAAGATCTTGAACCAAGAACAATCCACTTAGTTCTATCAATATTTTTATTTTCAGTATTTAAATGCGTGATTTTTTCAAAAAAGTCATCTTGAAACATTGACGATAACACACACAGCTTTTGTTCACTCAGTGTTTTCAAGTCATTTACAAATGTTGACATTTGACCTTCTGACATAAAAAATGTTTGAGCTGAGTTATTAATAAAGTTTGTTATTGTCTTGCCTCTGTCAGTTTCGGTATAGTCACATTCTTCGTCTTCTAAAAATTTATATAATACTGGGTTGCGATACTCACAATACTTATAATCAAACTCGATGAAATAGTATTTCAAACCACTATTAGCGACCATATTAATTAATTCATTGTTTAGATTTGCAATGTTTCCAAATATCCAAACTTTATCGGCATTATTTTCTATTAACGTCTCGGATAGGGTACCAGAATTAACCTTTTTGTGTTTTCCGTCGCATGAATCAATTAAGGTCTGTAAGCTAAGCTCAGCACCACCAATATTGTATTGGTCTGCAAACATATCGCTTACAAAGATATAATCCGCATCAATCTTAGAAATATTTTGACCCAAGACAGCTGCTACGAACTTTTCATTTGCTGATTTATCAGAGAATCTTTCGTTTAATTCTTGTGCATACTGCTTTGGATCATATAGTAAATCACCCTTTAGAGTGTCAATATAGCATTGACGCATCTGTGATCTAGCAGATTGTTCACGGGTAACTGCCCACATAGATTCTTTAATGAGAATATTTTCCCAAACAACCTCATCTGGAACCTGCTGCATATCAAATGCAACATTATAAAATTTGTCTTTTCCTTTCTCATCAACCAAGAAGTCTAGCTGGCCTGACCAGCCTGTTGCGATGACAGGAATGCCGCTATACGCTGCTTCAAAGATGGGAAGGCCGAATCCTTCACCATGTGGGAAAGCAGCAAAAGCTTTAATTTTTGGATGAAGATATAGGCTGTGCATTTCTTCGTTTGTCATATCGCCGTGTAGCAAATAAATTTTACACTTCTTATCTGGATATTTTGCAACTTTTGATTTCAAATCCCAGAACAGCTTTCTTCTGTCCATTAAACAGTTTTTTGAAATATTAGATTTTACAACAAGTCCGACTTCTTCGTTATGAAACTCTTCAACAAACCACCTAATCGTGTTTGCTAGATTTTTTCTTGGACCTGATTGAGCTACAACTAAAAAGTTAAAATCATAATCTAACTTTAAGTCTAAGTCTGGCAAATCATCAAAAACCTTTACAGGATAATTAACGGCGACAATAGGAGTAGTCAGCCTTAGCTCAAGATTTTGATTTGTTTCCGCTTGGGTGTAGTTCCACACAGTGGTCTCAAAAGACTGCTTACCGTGGTTTCCAACGGTAATAATTCTGTCCATCTCATTTCCTTTCTGGATCCAAGAATGGTGGACTCTTGTTGTTTCAATTCCTGCTGTATATCCTATATTGACGGGGGCTAGTTTTTGCCACTCATTGGGAATTGTGACTTGCACAGTCATGTCAAAGCTTCCGCCACCTTGAATATAATGGATTGTTTTCTCAATTGTTTTATCAATCCACTTTCGGTCATCAGTATCGTCGATTATCCAAGAACAGGTTCCCCAAGTAATGGGCTGAATATAGATATCAAACAGATCTTCCCTGCTCTTAAGTGCTCTTAGAGCGAACATAGTCTGCTCACCATAACCAGAGCGAGTCAGCAATGGACCCTTTAATAATACTTTCTTTTTCACGCTACCTCCATTAAATGCCAGCGATCATATAATTTTCTAGTGTCCCAAGACCCATGACGAGCTACAACATCATCCATAACTTCGACCCATCTTTTATTATAAGTTTCAAAATTATAGTTATTCATTACATGCTCACGGGCCTGTATTGACATCTTTTTATAGGCCTTGTCGGATATATTAATTGCTTTTGTCAAAGCAGCAGAGAAATCATCTTGGGAAACTCTATCCTCATAAATATAAGGCACCTGAAGAGAGCCGATAATAGACTTAGCTGCGGGCTCAATACCGTATCCAAACCATCTCTCACCATCGGTCACTTGCTCCTGCAAGCCTCCAGTCATCGTAGCAATGATTGGGGTGCCACAAGATAGCGATTCTAGTGTCGCTAGACCAAAACCTTCTGCGTCTGAAATATTAATTGTGAAATCAGCCGCGTTGTACATTGTTGCTAAGTTCTCAGGTGGTAATTTAGTAGTTGATAAAAAGACTTGACCCCTATTAACACCCAAGTGTTCAATAAGTAATGGCAAATCTTGTCCGTGTGGATCTCTAGCATCAGTATGCATCAACAATGAGGCCTTTTCATGACCAACTTTGTCTAACCATTCTTTAAACCACCAAATAATCGTACCGCTCTGTTTGCGTCTTGCATTTCTATTGTTCCAGAAAAACAACTTCTTCTTATCATTACGAAGTTCTGGATTTGTGTTGTTCCATAAATTTTGTCTAATCTGTAAGGCACCTTCAACTTCCTCATTGGTTTTTGCTTTTCTAAAAATTTTATTATCAACCGCATGGGGAAGATATTCAGAGTCAACCTTGGGGGCAGCCTCGTCTAGGATCTTTTGTGTTACTTTAGAAATAGTTACAACTTTGTCTGTAGACGAATAATATATTTCATTAAAATGCGGGGTTGGAAAATTATCCCACACATGGTAGTAAACGATAGGAAGATGTGATCTGACTTCATTTTCCATTTCCCAAAGCCAGCCATAGAATCTTGGATCTGTCATAAACCAAAGAACGTCAGGCCTCTCTCTTTGTAGTAGCGAGCGGATAATCTCATCAGAACCATAGCCGTCAACAGGATAAATTATCCAATCACCATCATACGGCTCAACTCTTTGTGGGGTATAGTCGTTGTGTTTCATAGCCCCACCTAAACAAACAAATTTGTATCTTCCAGTTTTTAACAACGCCTCAATCATATACTTGGTTTGAGTGCCTACACCAGAAGGTGATAGTGGGTGGTCAGATAAGACCAGTATCTTCTTTTTTTCTGTCATTTATTCCTCATGGACATTCTTTTGTGTGTCTAAACGTACATCGCTCACATGAGAGCCTATTTTTAAT
>MDTB01005415.1_pt1 | contig 14168 bp, 11 predicted proteins | sample 811161 | NCBI WGS metagenome assembly MDTB01 (sample SAMN05326650, study PRJNA326480) | marine metagenome | isolation source: seawater | place: Mediterranean Sea | collected 2009
CCGAGTGGTTAATGGGGGCGGACTGTAAATCCGCTGGCTCTGCCTACGTTGGTTCAAATCCAACCCGGCCCACCTTCCACACGCCCTTGTAGCTCAGCGGTAGAGCACTCCCTTGGTAAGGGAGAGGTCACGAGTTCAAGTCTCGTCAAGGGCTTCCTTCTCCCCAAGACCGAATCACCGCCGATTGCGGCATCAGGCCGTTCGGTGTGTGGTCGCCGACGCTCCAGAGCACATCCCCTTCCAGGGTCAGCTCCAATGGGGCGGACCGACTTCGGTTCACCCACACGGTCAGACCATCTGGCGACTGGGCCTGCAGGCCGTCAGCCCCCCAGCTTGACCAGCGCAAATGCCCCATCCGAATCGCACGATGGCCGCGCCGAAGCGTTGCCAGTTCAGCGATGTAAGGCCGTAGATCCGCGGCCCACGGACTCTCCCAGGGGAATGCTTCACGGCATGCCGGTTCCGGCCCCCCGGACAATTCCGCTTCGGGGCCACCCGCGAGAGCCGCTTCCGTTCCGTAGTAGATGCAGGGTGCACCGGGCTGCAGGAACAGAAGCAGCAGGGCGAGCTTCAGGGCCGCCACATCGCCATTGAGGCTGTGCAGAGCGCGGGGGACGTCATGGCTGTCCAGCAGGTTCATCTGGGCACGATTGACCGCAGGGCGGTACCAACCAGCGGTGGTGTTCCAGATCTCCAGCAACCCATCGCTGTCCAGCGGATTGAGGGGGTACTCCGGATTCCGATACCCCTGCCGCAATCCCTCTCCAGCCGCCCAGCAGAGGCTGCTCCAACCGAGGCGGTAATTCATCACGCCATCGAAATGCTCCCCCTTCAGCCAGGCCCGGGCATCACCCCAGATCTCCCCGACGATCCAGGCGTCGGGATTGACCTCACGCACCACCTGCCGGAAGGCCACCCAGAAATCCGCTGGCACCTCGGCAGGAACATCCAGACGCCATCCATCAATGCCCCGTTCCAGCCAGTGCCGCCCCACCGCCAGCAGGTGCTCCCGCACACCCGGGTCGGCGTGGTTGAACTTGGGCAGGTCGGGCACCGCCCACCAGCAGTCGTACCCACAGTCCTCCCCCTCGGCCGGATAGGGCTGCACGGGCCAGCGGTGCACGTGAAACCAATTCCGGTAGGGGGAGGACTGACCGTTTTCCACCAAGTGGTGAAACGCCCAGAAGCCGCGGCCGCAGTGGTTGAACACACCGTCCAGCACCAGACGCATGCCCCGCTGATGCGCAGCGGCAATCAAGGCGTCAAGCGCAGCGTTGCCTCCCAGCAGGGGATCCACTTCGAAATAGTCGTAAGCGTGGTAACGGTGATTGGCCGCGGAACTGAAGATCGGTGTCAGGTACAGGCAGGTGATCCCCATCGCCTGCAGCTGATCCAACCCCTCGATCACGCCATACAGATCACCACCATGGAATCCCTGCTCGCGCGGATCCGTGCCCCAGGGCTGCAGCTCCAGATGGCGCTGTGCCGCAACCTGACCACTGCGGCGAAAGCGATCCGGAAAGATCTGATACACGACGGCATCGGCCACCCACGCCGGTGGGTCTTCGAACGGTTTGATCGTCCCCATGGGCTTTCCAGGAAGCGGTCCCCTCGCTAGCAGGGAAGAAACGCGACGGCTATGGCAGATCAGCCTCTCCTGTTGGCGCTGGACCAGGGCACCAGCAGTTCAAGGGCCGCCGTGTTTGATGCACAGGGCGAGCTGGTGGCCAGTGCAACGGCACCACTGCCGATTCAGTACCCCGCCGACGGCTGGGTGGAACAGCATCCCAGTGACATCTGGAACAGCCAGGAACAGGCCCTGATTGGGCTGCACCAGCAGCTCAGCGACGACCAGCGCCGCTCCGTTGTGAGTTGTGGCATCACCAACCAGCGGGAAACAACCGTGCTCTGGCGGCGCAGCAGCGGCACTCCCTGCGGCCCTGCCCTGGTGTGGCAGGACGGTCGCACCGCAGAGATCTGCCGCCGATGGAAGCAGGAGGGGCTGGAATCAGCCTGGCGGCACCGCACCGGACTGCTTCTTGATCCCTATTTCAGCGCCAGCAAAATCCACTGGATGCTGGAGCATCACGCCGAAGCGGCCGCTGCCGCAGCTGCGAATGACCTCTGTTTCGGCACCGTTGAGAGCTGGCTGCTGTGGAACCTCACAGACGGCAAGCAGCACGGCAGCGACATGAGCAATGCCAGCAGAACGCTGCTGATGGATCTGGAGCGGCGCTGCTGGGTTGAGGACTTCCGCGCTCACCCCGGCCTGCCAGCCGATGCCCTGCCGGAGTTGCTGCCCTGTCGCGGCCACTTCGGCGTGATCGCCTCTGGGCTGCCCTTCGCCGGCCTGCCGATCCAGGCCCTTCTGGGTGATCAGCAGGCCGCGACCCTGGGCCAGCTCTGCCTGAATCCTGGCGAAGCCAAATGCACCTACGGCACCGGTGCCTTTCTGGTGATCAACTCTGGCGACACCATCCGGAGGTCAGACGCCGGCTTGCTGAGCACTCTCGGCTGGACCGATGCCGCCGGTGCCCCCACCTACTGCCTGGAGGGCAGCCTGTTCAACGCGGGCACCGTGGTGCAGTGGTTGCGGGATGGGCTTCGGATCATCGACGAGGCCGATGAGGTGAATGGCCTGGCGCTATCGGTGCCTGACGCCGGCGGCGTGATGCTGGTGCCGGCCTTCACCGGATGGGGGACGCCCCACTGGGATCCAATGGCCCGTGGCGTGATGGTGGGGCTCACCCGGGACAGCAGCAGGGGCCACATCGCCAGGGCAGCCCTGGAAGGGATCGCCCTCTCGGTGGCCACACTGGTGGAACTCGCCGAAACCGCCATCGGCCATGGCCTGGGCGAACTCGCCGTGGATGGTGGGGCCGCAGCCTCCGATCCCCTGTTGCAGGCCCAGGCCGACAGCACAGGCCTCACCGTGCGCCGCCCCTCCAACCTGGAGAGCACCGCCCGCGGCGTTGCCCTGTTCGCCGGTGTACAGGCTGGCGTGGTGAGCGATCTGGCGGCCTTGGCCAGCCATCGCCATGACGGTGCACAGCGGTTCGAACCGCAGATCGACACCGAGCAACGCCGCCGCTGGCGCGAGCGCTGGAATGACGCAGTGAACCGGAGCCTGGGTTGGCATGGCTGATCACACCGTTGACCTGCTGGTGATCGGAGCCGGTGCCAGCGGCGCCACATTGGCTTTTGAAGCGGTGCGGCGGGGCCTGTCCGTCGCCCTGCTGGAAGGGGGAGACATCGGCGGTGGCACAAGTTGCCGCAGCACCAAGCTGCTCCATGGGGGCGTCCGTTATCTGGAACTGGCCTTCAAGACCCTGGACATCGCCCAGCTTCAACTGGTGCGTGAAGCCCTGCTGGAACGCGCCCACTGGCTGGATCAGGCCCCGTTCCTCGCTCGACGGCTGGACCTGGTGCTGCCCACCGACTCCCTCTGGGGCCAGGCCTATTACCGCGCCGGGCTTGGGATCTATGACGCCCTGGCCGGCAGGCGCGGGATTGGCCGCAGCCACGGGGTCAGCCAACAGCAATTGCAGAAGGCGATGCCATGGCTGAAACCATGCCGAGGTGGGGTGGCCTACAGCGACGGACAGTTCGATGACGCCCGACTGAATGTGCTTCTCGCCCGCAGCGCTGAACAGGGCGGGGCCAGCCTTCGAACCGGTTGCCGGGTGGTCGCCTTTGAGCGCACAGCCGAAGGCTCGGTGTGTGCAGCCATCAGCGAAAACAGTGCTGGACTTCAGGAACGCTGGAATGCCTCGGTGATCGTGAACGCCACAGGCATCCAGGCCGATTCCATCCGTCAAATGGCCGATCCGGATGCCGTTCAGCGCATGCTCACCAGCCGTGGTAGCCATCTTGTGCTGGAGCAGGACCTGTGCCCCGGCGGTCTTGGCCTCTTGGTGCCCTCCACCGTTGATGGACGGGTTCTTTTCATGCTGCCCTTCATGGGGCGCACGCTGGTGGGCACCACCGATGCCCCCTGCGCGATCGATGCAGCCACAAGCCCCACAGACGACGAGGAGGCCTATTTGCTGAACTACGTGCGTCAGTGGTTCCCAAAACTGAAGGATCCGACCGTCTCCAGCCGTTGGGCGGGTGGTCGCCCCCTGCTGCGTCCCGCTGGAGAGAACCTCGACAGCAGCCGGCTGGTGCGGGAGCACGAGGTGGAATCCCTGCCCTGCGGGCTGATCAGTCTGATGGGGGGAAAGTGGACGACCTGCCGGCCCATGGCCCTGGACACCTTGACGGCCGTGGCGCGCCGATTCGGACGCTCGCTGCCGGTGACGCGGTCCCTCGCACTTCTGGGAAGCGGCTCGTCAGCTGAGCAGACCGGGCAGGCCCTCAACGAACAGGCCATCCAGCTTGAAGCGCTGCTACCGCATGGTCCCCTCATGCAACGCCAGATCAGGCATCTCCAGGCCAGTCATGGCCTGGAGGCCCTGAAACTAGTGCTGCAGGCCGATCCCGACAGCCGGGAACCGCTCAGCTCGGCGATTCCCGTCTGCATCGCAGAGATCGATCACGCCATCCACCACGAACACGCCAAAAGTGCCACTGACGTTCTGGCCCGCCGCTGCCGCCTGGCGATGGTGGACCTGGGAGAAGCGCAACGCCTCCAGGGCCTGGTGGAGCAGCGCTTGGTTCAGGCAGGGGTTGATGTGGTCTCCACTTCGCCGATCAGCCACCAGTTGATGCCATAGGGCGGAAGATTCACGAACCATTCCTGGCTGGCGGGCGGGAAATCACAGCCCCACATCACCTCCCGGGTCCGCTTGCTGTCCCATCGGGACAGATCCAGGCTGAACGACGCCCCGGCTGCCGTGACATTGGCCGCCACCAGCACGGTCATCGCCTCCGTGGCGCGAACGTAGGCCAAGGCTCCGGGGTGGCTGCATCTCAGCAGCTGAAAGGTGCCGTGGCGCAACGCCGGCAACAGTCGCCGGCAGGTCAGCATCCGGCGATGCCAGTTCAACAGCGATCCAGGCAGTTGCTTCTGCACCTCAACATTCACCACGCGGTAGTCGTATCCGGGTGCTGTGATCGGCGGCAAAACCAGCAACGGATCCGGTGCAGAGGAGAAGCCACCGTTCCGGGCCGGGGTCCAGGCCATGGGCGTGCGATTGGGATCCCGATCCCGCAATCCGGGCCAGTCGCCCATGCCGAGTTCATCGCCGTAATACAGGCAGGGCATTCCCGGCAGGCTGTAGATCAGTCCGTGCAACAGGCGATTGGAGCGGGGATCTCCATTCAGCAACGGCGCCAAGCGCCGGTTGATGCCCCAGTTCAGCCAGTGCCCCTGCCCCTGAGGCAAACCCACCCGGATCGACTGGATCACCTCATCGGGGATGAGATGGCCGTCCCCCAGCCAGAGTTCATCGTGATTGCGCAGCGGCAGAGCCCAACGGGGACCATCCACCGCCCGTTCCGCTTGCTCCAGACATGCACCGAGCTGGCGGGTGCTGCCACCAGCTACGGCCGCGAACAAATGGGCGGTGAGCACAAAGTTGAAGGCACCATGCAACTCGTTCTCGGCGAGGTATGGCGCTGCCTCTTCCACGGGTTGAATTGCCTCCCCGAGCAGCAAAACCTCGCGGCCTTTCCCATCCACGCGCTGACGCAGACGCTGCAGAAATGCGTGGGTCTCCGGCAACCCCTCACAACGGGTTCCCTCTTCTTCGAACAGAAACGGGACGGCGTCGAGGCGGAAGCCATCAACACCACGCTCCAACCAGAAATCGACCACCTCGAGCATCGACTCCTGCACCCAGGGGTTGGCGTAGTTCAGGTCGGGCTGATGCCGAAGAAACCGGTGCAGGTAGTACTGCTCCGCCACCGGATCCCACTCCCAGTTGGAGGATTCGAAATGGCGGAACAGAACCGGAGCATCGCTGTAGCGGGTTGGATCGTCACTCCAAACGAAGACCTCGCGCTCTTGGCTGCCCTTCGGCGCCCATCGGGCCCGCTGAAACCACGGGTGCAAGTCGCTTGTGTGATTCAGCACCAGATCCAGAATGACCCGCATGTCCTGGCTGTGGGCCGCCGTCAGAAACCGGTGGAAGGACGCCAGGTCTCCAAGGTCGGGGTGGATCCCCTTGAAATCCGTGATGTCATAACCGCCATCCCTTAGGGGAGATGGATAGATCGGCGTGAGCCAGAGGGTCTTCACACCAAGCCAGCGCAGATAGGGGAGCCGCGAGGCCAGCCCCTTGAAATCGCCGATGCCATCACCGTTGCCATCGGCGAAGCTGCGAACGATCAACTGGTAGATCACCGTGCCGGTCCACCACGGCATGGGTTGGGTCATCCCCCGGATGCCGCTGCACCACTGCTAGACCCGATTGGCCTTTTCGTCAGCCCCGTGACCCTGACCACGATCCAACTGGAGTCGATGCGTGACCTTGTGGGTCGTGGCGTGACACGCCCACTGAGCTGGCGTCTGGATCAGCTGGAGCGATTGAAGTCCCTAGTGGCAGCACATGAACAAGACCTTCTGAGCGCCCTGGCCTCCGATTTGGGCAAGCCACAAACCGAAGCCTTCTTCGAAGTGGTGACCCTGCTGCAAGAGACAAAACAGACCACAAAAAATCTGCGCCGCTGGATGCGGCCGCGCTCCGTTCCGCTGCCACTTACTCAGCAGCCCGGACGCGCATCGGTGGTGCCTGAACCCCTGGGTTGTGTGCTCATCATCGGCCCCTGGAATCTGCCGTTTGCCTTGACGCTGCAACCCCTGATCAGCGCCCTCGCCGCAGGCAACACGGCTGTTCTGAAACCATCCGAACATGCTCCTGCCGTCTCAAGCCTGATTGCCGAAGCTGTCCCGAAGCACTTTGACGCCGATGTCGTGAGCGTTGTGGAAGGTGACGGCGCCGTGGCAGCGGATCTGGTTTCGAGGCCCTTCGATCACATCTTCTTCACGGGAGGTGGGGCCGTGGGACGCAAGGTTTTGGCTGGTGCATCGGCGCATCTCACGCCCGTGACACTTGAGCTGGGTGGGAAAAGCCCTGCGATCGTCCTTCCGGGGGCCAACCTGGACATCAGTGCCAGGCGCTTGATCTGGGGTAAAGGCTTCAACGCTGGTCAAGCCTGCATTGCTCCGGATCATCTGATCGTTGAACCAAGCATGCAGGGACCCTTGCTTGAAGCCATGCGGAAGGCACGCAGCGAGATGTATGGCACCGATCCCCTTCAATCCGGAGAACTGGCTCGCATCATCAATGCGCGCCAGTTCGAGAGGCTCAACGCCCTTTTGGAGACAGCACGGTCTGACGACCGGATTATTTTTGGCGGTGAGGTCAGCCACCAAGAACGCATGATTGCGCCAACGGTGATCAGAGTGGACGATCGCTCGGATCCGCTGATGGCCGACGAACTTTTCGGCCCCCTGCTGCCCATGCTCACGATGCAGAGTCTTGAACAGACCCTGGTTGAGATCCGCCGAGAATCCAAACCATTGGCGCTTTATCTGTTCGGTGGCAGCGAATCACAGCAAGAGCAGGTTTTGAACACAACCAGCTCAGGCGGTGTTTGCATCAACGATGTGATCATGCAGGCGGGCATTCCAGACATGCCCTTCGGCGGTGTTGGGGGCAGCGGCATGGGGAGCTATCACGGTCGCGCTGGTTTTGACACCTTCAGCCATCAGAAGGCGGTGCTGAAACGTCCGTTCCGTTTCGACTTCAAAGTGCGCTACCCCCCCTACAAACTGGATCTCAATGTTCTCCGTCGTCTGGCGAACTGAGAGAGCAACAAACAGCTACATCCCTGATGCTGCAGCCGCTCTTGGGGGCTGGCGCTTTGCTTCAGGCACCGTATGGTTCGGGCAATTAAACCAGACGTATGCGCCGAGCTGGATTCGCCGTTCTCGCCCTGACGGCCCTGTTTCCTCTCACTGCTGCCGCCGCGACAATCACGGTGAAGCCCGGTGAAACCCTCTCCGACATCGCTGACAGCTATGGCGTGAGCGTGGGATCACTGATGCGCCTGAATGGCCTCAACAACTCCAACCACATCGAAGCCGGCAGCCGGCTCGAGGTGCCGGGGCCTCGGGTGAGTGCAGGTTCCGGTCGGCACAAGGTTGTGGCCGGCGACACCTTGAGCGACATCGCCTCCCGCTACCGGGTGAGTGACCAGGACCTGATGACCGTCAATGGCCTGCGCAATGCGGACCATGTGGAGCTGGGCCAGACCCTGAAGCTTCCGAGCAACGCCGCGATCCAGAAACCGAAGCCCAAACCCGCTCCGATCAAGGTGGTGGCAGGGGCCACAGAGCACACCGTGGGGCGTGGTCAGACCCTGACGCAGATCGCCCGGGCTTATCAGCTGCCGGTATCCACCCTTGTCGACATCAATTCCATCAGTGATCCGAACAAGGTGACTGTGGGTACACGCCTGTACCTCACGAGCCCATCCACACCGGTGGCGAGCAGCGGGGCTGCCGCCAAAGTCGCCACGACAAGCGCAACTGCCACCGCTGCAGATCGCAAGCCAACTGCCCAAGCCAAACCAACATTCCAGCCCAAGCCAACAGCACAGCCCAAGCCAACTGCCCAAGCCAAACCAACAGTCCAGCCCAAGCCAACAGCACAGCCCAAGCCAACAGCACAGCCCAAGCCAACAGCACAGCCCAAGCCAACAGCCAAGGCAACGCAAGCAGCTCAGCCCAAACCAGCGGCGCGCCCTCAGCCCAAAACCACCACCGCCCAAACCAAACCCGCCATCAAGACCAAACCGCAGGCCAACACCACCACCGTGGTCGCCAAGAGTGCGGACTGGAGGACCTATGGCCCACTGCAGGTGGACTGGGCCAACTGGCAGCCCATGGGGGGCAGTCAGGTGGTGCCGACGCTCAACGGTGAAGGGAAGGCGCTCTATCTGGCCGTGAACTGCCCTGCGGGGAAGCTCAACGTCACCGGCGTGGATGGCAGCTGGAAAACCTGGGCCTCTCCCCAAAGCCGATTTGAGGAGGACCTGATGAAGGACCGCTGTCAGGCCAAGGCCTGACTCAGGCCGCAAAATCCAGCGACCAAGGGTCTTCCAGGAAGCGACGGCCACTCTCGCGGAGGTGCAGGCGCTGAATGCCGTCATTGCTTTCGCGAATCAACTCCTCCTGCACCAGTCGGCGAGCGAGCCAGGTCCAGCGGTCGCCGCGACCGGTCTCGTGCAAAGCCAGATGCTCACCCAGGCGACGCATGTCCGTTCCATCCAGTTGCTCGAGATGGGACAGCAAGGTCTGGGCCTGAAGTGACCAGTCCCGCCATTTGGGTGCGGCGGAGCATCGATCACAACGGCCACAGGGATCCACCAGTTCGCCGACAGCCAGCAAAAGCGCCTGTTCGCGACACATGTCCCCCTCCGCCACCGCCTCCATCCGGCGCAGCTGCTGCTGGGCCATGTCCAGCCGGCGGCGCTCATCGGAGGTGGCCGCTCGGCCGGCGGACGCCTGCATCGCCCAGCCCAGGCTGGTGCGATCCCCCGGCGAAAACAGCACAAGGCAACGGGCCGGCAAGCCATCGCGTCCTGCCCGGCCGGACTCCTGGAGATAGCCCTCGGGCGTCGCCGGCAGATCGAGATGCAGCACCAGGCCCACATCACCCCGATCCACCCCCATGCCGAACGCCACGGTGGCCACCAGCACAGGACGTTTCATCTCCAGAAACTGCGTCAGGGCCTTCTGGCGGGTGGCTGGGTCCAAGCCGGCGTGATACGGCGTGGCCTGCACGGACTGCTCCTGGAGGCGCTCGGCCCAATGCTCAACAGAACGCCGGGTGCGGGCGTAGATCAGCGCCGCCCCGCGGGACTCCTCCAGGGCCGCCAGCACCTGCGGCATCGGATCACGTGGACGCCGCTGCATCACGTAGTGCAGGTTGTCTCGCCGCGCTGAACTGACCTGCACGAGGGGACGACGCAGGGCCAGCAAGCGAATGATGTCCGCACGGACCCGCGGTGCAGCGGTGGCACTGAGCGCCAGCATCGGCACCCCAGGGCACAGGCGTCGGATCAACCCAAGACGGCGGTAGTCCGGTCTGAAGTCGTGACCCCAGGCGCTGATGCAATGGGCCTCATCCACCGCCAAGGCGACCAGGCGACCATCGCTCGCATGGGATTCCAGCATCTGCTGGGTGGCTTCGCCCTGCAACCGTTCAGGCGCCAGGTAGAGCAGGCGGAGGCTCTCATTGCGCAACCTCTCCATGGCCTGATGGCGCCGGGCAGGATCCAGGCCGGCGTGGAGACAGGCAGCGGAGATGCCGCGACGCTGGAGCTGGAGGACCTGATCCTCCATCAAGGCCACCAGAGGACAAATCACCACCACGAGCCCCGATCGGATCAAGGCCGGCAGCTGATAACAAAGCGACTTGCCGCCGCCGGTGGGCAACACGGCCAGAGCATCGCGGCCATCCAGGACGGCCTCCACCACCGCGCGTTGACCCGCCCGAAAGTGCTGCCATCCGAAGTGCGTGTGGAGAGCGGTCTCGAGCGAATCCACAACCCACTACATGTAGCGCCCTCAGACTAACGGCCACAAGATCTGGAGTCAGGGCAGGGGCGGAGGAGCGAGCTGATCCGGCGCCTCCTCCACCAGTTGAAGGCGCACGTTCTTGCCACCGGCCAGCTCACCCAGCGAGACCCGCAAGGTCGCTCCACTGAGGGATTGCAAGGCACTCAACACATCCCGGAGGTATGGGGTGCTGCTGCCGCTCTCCACCCACAGCCGCTCCTGCAGTCCTCCCAGACGTCGCCAGGACGTATGGAGCTTGAGCACCGCCGCTTCAAGGGCCTGGGCCTGCCCCACCGCATCGGCGAGCAATCCCAGGGCGTCCAGGCGCTGCGCTTCCTGCATCGCCTTCTCCAGATCAAGTTGACCTTGCTGAAACGCCCGGACAGCCACCCCGGACTCCGTTGCCTTGGTGATCCAGCGCGCTGTGCTGGTGACGTCCTTGATCCGATCCAGTTCCGGCTCCTCCCGCAGCACCCGACGCAGATCCTCCTGCTGGGGCTCGGGCAGCTTTGCCAGTTCGCGAACCAACGGGGCCACAGCACGGGGCGGCAAAAGATTGTCCTGGGTTCGCTGACGGATCTCCTCCGGCAGCAGGGGACTGGTGGCGGCAGTGAATTCATCCGTAAGCCGGCGCACCTGCTTGCGGGTGATCTCCTGCCCCTGGTTGGCCGCCTCCGAAATCATCAGCTGAACCTCCGGTGCCGCCTGAGCCGTCTCCATGAACGCGCGCTTGGAGAACTGATTGACGCTGGACTCCTCCAGGACCCCTTCGCTGAACATGTCCTGAGCCGATTCAGCCAGCTGAATCAGTCCGTAGGCCCGGGTTTTGCTGATCTCACGCTCCCGCAGCCACTGCAGGAAACCAGCTCCCCGGCCCTCCCCGCCACGTTTTTCGCGATCACGGACGGATTTCAGAATGCGTCCACGCCAGATCTCCGTCTGCAGATCGAAGCGATCACAGACGGCCCAAGCCTGTTCCAGCCTGGCCAGGAACTCCATGGTGCTGATGTCATCGCGGTCAGGATCCGGAAGATCCAGCTGCAACGCGGGCGGTTCGGGCACTGCCTGGCTGGTCAAAAGCGGCGGCATCAACGAGGGACGACATTCTGTGACGTAGCCCGTTCATGACCCAGTCCAGGAGATACGCTCCCGATTGCATCCCTCATGCCCAGCGATGGCGATCTCCCGCGGCGCCAAGGTGCGCATCAAGCGTCCTGAGTCCTACTGGTTCAACGAAGTCGGCACCGTCGCTTCCATCGACACCTCCGGCATTCGCTATCCCGTTGTCGTGCGTTTCGAGAAGGTCAACTACAACGGCATCGACGGCACCGACGGTGGCGTCAACACCAACAACTTCTCCGAAGCCGAGCTCGAGCTGGCCTGAGGCGATTGCCTGAACTTCCTGAAGTCGAGACGGTTCGCCGGGGCCTGGCGGACCGTCTTTCTTTGTTTGAAATCGCGCGCGTGGAGGTCTGTCGATCCCGCGCGATCGCCAGTCCCGGTGGAGAGAAGGTCTTCATCCACGGTCTGACCGGTGCCCGTGTCGGGAACTGGAGCCGTCGAGGCAAGTACCTGATGGCAGCGCTGGAACCCGACCGTGGGGTCTGGGGCGTCCACCTGCGCATGACAGGCCAGTTCCAGTGGCTAACCCAAGCCAGGGAACCCTGCCGGCACACCCGTGTTCGCTTCTGGAATCCCAGGGGTGATGAGCTGCGCTTCGTCGACACCAGGAGCTTCGGAGAAATGTGGTGGGTCCCGCCAGGAGAGGAACTTGTCTCGGTGATGACAGGCCTCAGCCGGCTGGGGCCGGAGCCGTTCAGCCCGGAGTTCACCGGCGCCTATCTCCGCAAGAAACTCAAAAACAGCACCCGTCCGATCAAAACCGCCCTGCTCGATCAGGCCCTCGTCGCTGGGGTCGGCAACATTTACGCCGATGAAAGCCTGTTCACAGCGGGAATCCCCCCGCTCACGCCGGCTGGTCGACTGACGCTTGCCCAGCTCGAACGGCTGCGGGCATGCCTTGTGGACGTGCTCAACACCAGCATCGGCGCCGGGGGAACCACCTTCAGCGACTTCCGGGATCTGGAAGGGGTGAACGGAAACTATGGAGGTCAGGCCTGGGTGTACCGCCGGGGCGGTGCCCCCTGCCGACGCTGTGGCACCCCGATCTCGCGCGAGAAACTCTCCGGCCGAAGCACCCACTGGTGCCCGAACTGTCAGAGCTGACGCTGTTGCGAGAGCTGCAGCAGTGCATCGCGGTAGGGCGGACGGATCACACCGGATTCCGTGATCACGGCACTGATCAGATGGGCCGGCGTGATGTCGAAGGCCGGATTCCAGGCGACCGCTCCGGGAGCAGCGAGCGGTTGGCCCTGAAACTGGGTGATCTCCTCCTGCGGCCGCTCCTCGATGGTGATGGCATCACCATCGGCCGTTGTGCAATCGATGCTGCTCCCCGGGGCACACACGTAAAACGGAATCCCATGGGCTCGAGCGACAAGCGCCAGGTTGTACGTGCCCACCTTGTTGGCCACATCGCCATTGGCCGCAACGCGATCACACCCCACCAGCACCGCATCCACCTCGCCCCGACGCATCAGCAGCCCGCTGGCCCCGTCGACGATCACGGTGCAGGGCACCCCGAGGCAGCCCAGCTCCCAGGCGGATAACGCCGCTCCCTGGAGGCGGGGGCGTGTTTCATCCAACCAGGCGTGGCGAAGGATTCCCCGGGCATGGGCAGCCGAGATCACCCCCAGGGCCGTGCCCACCCCTGCGGTCGCGATGGCCCCGGTGTGACAGTGATGCAGCACACGGCATCCAGGCGGGAGGAGTTCCACGCCATGGTCCACCAACTGCTGGGTCAGGTCGCGATCCTCCGCTTGCATCGCAGCGGCGAGAGCTGCCAGAGCCTCCGCATCAATCGGATGCGAGGCAGCCTCACACGCCCGCATGCGATCCAAGGCCCAGGCGAGGTTCACCGCCGTTGGACGGGACGAACGCAGCACGGAGATGGCCAGATCGAGGTCTTCGCCGGTGCGGGCAGCCAGAACCACACCCCAGGCAGCAGCAACGCCGATGGCGGGAGCTCCACGCACGGCCATCGTGGCGATGGCTTCAGCCACATCGCGCCAGTGCCGAAGTTCCAGAAACTCAACGGCATTGGGCAGACGTCGCTGATCCAAAAGTTCAAGGGATTCTCCAGTCCAACGGAGGCTGGCGGGCAGCGTCACCGAAGCAAGGCGTCTGTCTCCTGTATAGAAGACAAGGGGGTTGCACACGTGGAGCGATTCGACGCCATCCGGGCGGACCTGATCAAAACGATGCAAATGCTGCATCAACGCCACTGGTGCGATGGCACCGGCGGCAACTTCAGCGTGGTTGTGCAACGGGAGCCGCTGCTGATGTTGATGGCACCCAGCGGTGTCGACAAAGGATCCGTCCTGCCCCATCAGCTGATCGTTGTGAATGGGCAGCAGGATGTGGTGGACGGCATCGGCTGCGCCAGTGCCGAAACAGCCCTGCACCGTGAATTAATTCAGCACGCAGGAGCCGGGTCAGTGCTGCACACCCACTCGGTCCAGGCCACAGCGCTGTCACAGCACTACCGAAGCCAAGGATTCATTCCATTGGAAGGTTGGGAGATGCTGAAAGGGCTTGC
>MDTB01188315.1_pt1 | contig 14168 bp, 15 predicted proteins | sample 811161 | NCBI WGS metagenome assembly MDTB01 (sample SAMN05326650, study PRJNA326480) | marine metagenome | isolation source: seawater | place: Mediterranean Sea | collected 2009
AATCAATCAATTTTAATTGAAGATATCGCTCACAACTTAGAACAAGCTAAAAATTTAGGAATGAAAACTTGTTGGTTAGAAAATGAAGAAACCTTTGCCAAAAAAGACTCTGACAAACCATATATAGATTATAAGATTAAGAACTTGCCTTCTTTTCTTCAAGAAATTAATATATTAAAAGCAGCTTAAACTAACTTAAATTAAAAAATGAACAAATTAGAAAAAATAATTAATGATGCTTGGGAAAATAAAAACCAAATAAATCAAAATTCAGATAAAATATTAAAAGATACAATTAACAAAATTATTGAAGATCTAGACTCTGGAAAAGCTAGAGTAGCTGAAAAAATTAATGGTGAGTGGATTACTCATCAAAATATTAAAAAAGCTATCATGTTAAGTTTTAGAATTCATGGAATGGAGACATTAACAGGTCCATATTCTGCGTGGCATGATAAAGCTCATTTATTAAAAGGTAAAACTGCTGGATGGGTAAAAGAAGATTTTGAAAAAGCTGGTTTTAGAATGGTACCAAACTCCCCAGTTCGCAAAGGGTCTTTCGTTGGAAAAAATGCTGTCCTAATGCCATGCTATGTTAACATTGGAGCTTATATTGATGAAGGTACTATGATGGATACTTTTAGTCGTGCCGGCAGCTGTTGTCAGATTGGAAAAAATTGTCATATATCTGCTGGATCAGGAATTGGAGGTGTTTTAGAGCCTGCTCAAGCGCTACCCACGATTATTGAGGACAATGTATTTGTAGGAGCAATGTCTGAAGTAGTAGAGGGAGTAATAGTCGGAGAAGGTTCTGTATTAAGTATGGGAATGTATATTGGTCAATCAACTAAAATTGTTAATAGAAAAACAGGTGAAATTATTTATGGAAAAATACCACCTTATTCTGTTGTTGTACCTGGGTCTCTGCCAGATAAAAATAATCCATCAGCACCATCTTTATATTGTGCGGTAATTATTAAACAAGTTGATGAAAAAACTAGATCAAAAACTTCTGTTAACGATCTATTGAGAGATTAAAATGCCAAAATACAATGAAATTACATTAGCAAAAGAGCTAATAAAATTTCCTAGCATTACACCAATTGATGCTGGAGTAATGAAATTTTTAGAAAAAAAACTTACTGCTATTGGGTTCAATTGTAAAATTTTAGAGTTTAAAGACAAAAACTCTAAATCAGTTAAAAATTTATATGCACGAATAGGCAGATCTCAACCAAATTTTATGTTTGCTGGTCACTTAGATGTAGTGCCTCCTGGAAATCTAAGGGATTGGACTATTAAACCTTTCAGTCCTGCTATTAAAAAGAATCATCTTATTGGAAGGGGTGCAAATGATATGAAAAGTGCAATTGCAAGTTGGGTAGTTGCAACAAATAATTTTGTATCAAATAATAGAAAAATTAAAGGCTCTATTAGTTTGTTAATTACTGGCGACGAAGAGGGTGATGCCATTAATGGAACAAAAAAGGTTATTGATTATCTAAAAAAGAAAAAGGAAAAAATAGATTTTTGTTTAGTCGGTGAGCCTACTAACCCAAACAAACTTGGTGAAATGATTAAGATTGGAAGAAGAGGTAGCATAACTGGAGAATTAACAATAATTGGTTCTCAAGGTCATGTCGCTTATCCCGATAGAGCAAATAATCCCTCAAATACAATAATTAAAATTTTAAAGGAATTAAAAGATATTAAATTTGATAAAGGTACAAAAGATTTTCAACCTACTAATTTAGAAGTAACTAAAATCAATATAGATAATACAGCTGATAACGTTATTCCAGGTGTTGCTAAAGCTACTTTTAACATTAGATTTAATAATAAACACTCATCTTCTAGTATAAAAATTCGATTAAACAAAATTTTTAAAAAGATAGTTAAAAAAGATAAATCAAATTTTAAAATAAAATACCGTGTTTCAGGTGAGGCTTTTTTGACTAAACCAAATAAAACAACTTATATGATACAAGATATTATAAAAAAAATTACCAAAATTAAACCTAAACTATCTACAACTGGAGGAACATCCGATGCAAGATTTATTAGAAAAATTACACCTTGCCTAGAATTTGGTTTAGTTGGAAAAACTATGCATAAAGTCGATGAAGCTGTTTCTATTTCAGACTTACAAAAATTAACAAAAATATACTCTGAAATTCTTAAAAATTATTTTAAATGAAAACTGGTTTGATAACCTCTGATACTTATCAAAATCATAATACAGGAGATGGACATCCAGAAAAAATAGATCGAGTTACAGCTGTAATAGATAATTTTAAAAAATTAGATAACAAAAATCTTATTTGGAGAAAACCTGTAAAATTTAATAAATCACTTTTAAAAATTACGCATAATCCTAATTATATAAATTTTGTAGAACAATCCTTTCCAAAAAAAGGATTGTCTTTTTTAGATGGTGATACAATCATTTCACCAGGAAGCAAAGAAGCTACTAAAGATGCTGTTGGGTCTATTATCGCTGCAATCGATGGTGTTCAAAATAAAGAATTTAAAAATGCTTTTTGTGCCGTCAGACCGCCAGGTCATCATGCAGAAAAAAATAAAGCTATGGGGTTTTGTATTTATAACAATGTTGCAGTTGGAGCTCATTATTTGTTAGAAAAATATAAATTTAAAAAAGTAGCAATTATTGATTTTGACGTACATCATGGAAATGGTACACAAGACATTTTTTATAATGACAAGAGAGTATTGTATATTTCAACTCACCAATTCCCATATTATCCAGGATCAGGATCTGATGAAGAAAAAGGAGTGTTTAATAACATACTTAACATTCCTTTACCTGCAGGCACTAACTCTGAAGAATATCTTAATGCTTATGAGTTTGTACTTAAGAAATTGAGGGAATTTAAGCCAGAATATATATTGTTATCTGCTGGTTTTGATGCTCATGAAGACGATCCTCTAGCACAATTTCAATTAAAATCAGAAGATTTTTATAAACTGACTAAAAGAACTTTAGAAGTATCTAAATCATGTTGCGATGGAAAGGTAGTTTCGATTTTAGAGGGTGGATATGATCTTTTGGCTCTTCAAAAAAGTACAGAGCTACATGTCAACGCACTTTTAGAATTTAATTGAAAAACAGGAAAAAATCCTTAAAGAAATGGATGTAATGCTATATCGAATTAAAAAATCTAATATTGATAGAAAAGGACGTGGTCTGTATGCTGCAGTAGATATTAAAGAAGGAACAAGAATTTTAGATTATGTTGGAAAAATTATAACAAAAAAACAAACCGAAGAATCTGCAAAATTTGATAATGCTAAACCAATCTATTTATTTAATTTAAACAAAAGATATGATTTGGATGGAGATGTTACTTGGAACACTGCTCGATTAATCAATCACTCATGTTCTAACAACTGTGATTATAATGGAACAGGATTGAAGCTTTGGGTGATAGCAATTAAAGATATTAAAAAAGGCGAGGAATTAACTTGTGACTATGGTTTTGGTTATGATCAAGATTATAAGCAATTTCCTTGTAAATGTGGAACTAAAAATTGCTGTGGATATATTGTGCGTGCTGAGTCAAGATGGCGTATAAATAAAAAATTTAAATTGGGCCTCAACAAAAATAATAGAATTAGTAAATAACTTTTTCCAAAAATAATCCATGTGAAGGTGCTGGTGGAGCACATAAAATTCTTTTTTTTGATTTAAAAACTTTATCAAATTTTTTTAAATCCCATTTTCCTTCTGCTAAATATTTTAAACAACCAACCATCGATCTAACTTGTTGTTGTAAAAATGATTGAGATTTAAATCGTAATTCAATTCTATTTTTAGTATACTTAATTTTAATTAATTTCATGGTTCTTACTGGACTTTTAGCATTACAGCTTGATGCTCGGAATGTTGAAAAATCTTGGATACCTAAAAATTTTTTAGCGCCTTTCTTCATTAAATTTACATCTAATTTGTTTATAATATGCCACCCTCTATTTTTTTCAATTGAAGGTTTACTAATTCTATTAAAAATTACATATTTATAAATTCTCTGTTTTGCGGAAAATCGTGCATGAAAATTTAATCCTTTTTTTTTTATATTAGTTATAGAAATATTTTTATCATTTAAAAAATAATTAATTGATTTTGTAAATTTTTTTAAATCTAAAATTTTTTTTTTAGTATCAAAATGTGCAGATTGACTAATAGCATGCACTCCAGCATCAGTCCGCCCAGATCCTATTATAGTTATTTTTTCTTTTAAAAGTTTGGAAATTTTTAATTGTATTAATTTTTGAATAGAATTACCTTTTAATTGAGTCTGCCAACCAATAAAATTAGTCCCCACATATTCAATTAAAATTTGATATCTATTCATTATTCAAATTTAAACCTTTTTTAATTTTTGACCCAAGCATAAATTCATTAATATTTTGTGGTTTTTTTCCCTGTCTTTGAATTTCTAACACTTTTATTGTTTTTTTATTATTGCAATTAATTTCCAAATAATCATTAACTACCTCTCCTATCTCTCCAAATCCAGAACCTATTTCTCCTTTTAAAATTTTATATCTTTCACCTTTATGCATAAACCAAGCGCCTGGACTAGGATATAACCCATTTATTTTGCCTTTTATATTTTCAGCAGAATCATTCCAATTTATTTTTCCCTCTATTTTTTTAATTTTTGCTGCATATGTTGCTTCTTTATGATTTTGTTCTTTAAATACTATTTTTTCATTAACAATATCATCAATATTATCAATTATTTTTTCTGCAGATAATATTGAAAGTTTTTCAGAAATAGTTTCAAAATTATCAGTATCTTTAATTTTTATTTTATAATTATTACAAATAGGTCCTTCATCTAATTTTTCATTTATTTTCATTATACTTATACCAGTCTCCTTATCTAAATTTATTATTGACCTTTGAATTGGTGCTGCTCCACGTAATTTTGGTAAAAGAGATGCATGAATATTAATAAATCCCTTTTTAGTTAAATTTAAAAACTCTTTTGGAATAATTTGACCATAAGCAACGACAATAGCCAAGTCGGCTTCAAGTTTTTTTAAAAATTCATACTCTTCTTTATTATTTTTTAAAGTCACAGGAGATCTAAATTCTAAATTTAATGTTTCTGATATACCTTGAATTGGTGATTTATTTATTTTTTGTCCTCGTTGAGATTTTTGTGGTGGTTGAGTATAAACAGTAGATATTGGATATCCATTTTGATATAAAGATTTTAAGATTGGAACCGCAAACATGGGCGTACCCATAAAAACAATTTTTTTTAACATTTTCTAGACGACAATTCTGTCAGGCTTATTTTTAGAAAGTTTTTTTACAATAATAGATTTTTTTAATTTTGATAGATAATCAATAAATAGAATTCCCTCTAAGTGATCCATCTCGTGTTGAATACATGTTGCTAATAAGCCTTCAGCTACTTTTAATTGTTTTTCTCCATTATAATCTAAATATTCAACTTCACATTTACTTGGTCTTTCAATTTCAGCAAATTGATTTGGAATAGATAAACAGCCTTCTTCATATATTGATTTGTCTTTTGCCTTATTTTTAATTACTGGATTTATAAAATACATTGGTTTTTTATTATCTTCATCTTTACTTATATCCATAACAATAATTCTTTTTGGAACACCTATTTGAATAGCTGCAAGACCTATTCCATTTGCAGAATACATTGTTTCCAACATGTCATCCATCAGTCTTTGCTCTTCGTTGCCAACTTTATCTACTACTGTGGATTTTTGTCTAAGAAGTTTATTTGGTTCTGTTAAAATTGTCTTTATAGTCATTTTAAAATATAAGTTTTTTATTATTTTATAATAAATTCTAAACTTTTAAAGGAAGAACTTTTATTAAAATTTTATTTCGTAATTTGTCAATATTAAGTTGATTTAATATATTTACTATAAAATATAGAGTTTCTACATCCATGTCTGCGATCATATCTTGTCCAATAATTTCAACAAGTCTCAATAGAACCAAACCATTCTCATTATTGTTAATTAAAAATTGAATATCTTTGGGAACTAAAGCTTGATTAAGCTCAAGTAATTCATCATATTTTTTTGAAATTTCTATTCCATCTGACAATAGAGACTCTATAAGTATAATATCTTTAGTTGAAAAAAAATATTTTTTATTTTTTTTCGCTTTTTTTAGAAAAATATTTAAATCTTTTTCTATATTTGTTGAAGATTTTTTTTCATCTATAAAATGATTTAATATTTTTGATTGGTGTAATATTTTATTATTAAATTTTATTTTATTTTTTTTAAGTTCATCTGTTTCTGAATAGAAATTATAAAAGCTACTATAATTGGCTCCTACTTCATCTTTATTAATTGATTTTAAATGATTAAATAACTCTTTATCATATGCTTTGGAAATATTATCATTAATGAAAGAGTCTTTAAGAATTTTAATTAAATTAATTTTTTCTGCTGAAGTTTTAGATAATAAAATTCCTTGGTACAGTAAAGCCCTAGCTTTATAATTTGGCAACACTTTAAAGGATTGTTCAACAGTTAATAATTGATTAATGTTAAACATAAATCGTCTATAAAGATCAAATAAATCATTTTCCTCATAATTTTGATCATGAGTTGCCTTTTCAATAGTTAAAATTTTTTCTTCATCCTCTAAATCTATACTTTCGATACTAGCTAATAAATTAAATGAAGACAAATACCTCCATATTAGTTTTGATGTTGTTAATTTTGGACTGAATTCAAAATTTGAGCTAGTCAAATTAGATAAATGAAAATTTAATAAACTGTCTTCAGAAGTAATATTTTCTTCTTTTTCTTCGTATCCAATCAAATTATAAAATTTATTTTCAAAAAATTCATCTTTAAATCCTGCTTCAATTATCAAGTCTAACAATAATTGCGCTTTATCATATTCTTTATCATTTAATAAACAATATATTTTGAATTTTGATAAATAATTGTCTTTTAAATTATCCTCATTATATTCAAATATTTCACAAGATTTTTCAATATCTCCTCTTGATAAATGCTCGTCAACATAAAATTTTAGTAAATCAGATTTATTTTTTAGATTTTTATTTATCATTAAATAATTTTTTATTAAATCAAGATCATTATTTTTAATTAACCAATCTGATTTTAAATCTAAAAATTCATTTTCTGTTATATTTTTTTGAGGATAATGAGTATTGGTTAAAAGTAATATTTTTAAAATTTCATTAGCATCCTTTGATAGATCGACTTTATTAATTTTTTTTATTAATCCTGTAATTTTTTGACCATCCGAATAACTCCACATATTAATTGAAAGATCATTTTCTGATGGATCATAAATGCCTATAATACTTGTTTCTTTATCAGTAAAACTTTTTTCTTCACTTATAACATTAGGGTTTTTTTTTTCTAAATTTGTTTCATAAATTGAGATTTGATTTTCTTTATTTTCTTCTACATTATTATTTTCTAAAATAGTTTTTTTTTGATCACTATTTTCAATATTCCAAATATCTACTGGCTCATTAGCAAATAATATATTTTTGAAAAAAATTAAGAAAAAAATTATTAAAATTGAAAAATTTTTATTACTTAACAACTTTAAAAGTATCATTAGAAATAATTTTTTCTATATCTTTGTTTGGAGAAGGGAAATCTATCTTATTAACTAAAAAAATTGTAATAAAAAATAATACTAAAAATATAAGACTATATTTAATTATATTTTTTATTTTTCCTGGACTTGTATTTTTTCTAAATTCCATATAATGTTTAATAATTTCAAATTAAGACATATTTGTGATTTTTCAATAAAGAAAGATATGAAATCAAAAAAAAACCTGGTTTTATTAGGCATGATGGGATCTGGAAAATCGACAGTTGGTGATCTTCTTGCAAAAAAATTAGATGTAGATTTTATAGACACAGATAATGTTATAGAAAAAATGACAAAAATGAAAATATCAGAAATATTTATAAAAAAAGGAGAAAAATATTTTAGAAATTTAGAAGAAAAAGTTACTATTAAATCACTAAAGTCTACAAATACTGTTATATCATTGGGAGGTGGTGCTTTTATTAATGAAAATGTAAAAAAAGAAGTTATAAAAAATAATTTTTCATTTTGGTTAAATTTAGACACAGTAACATTATTAGGAAGAATTAAAAAAAGTAAGAAAAGACCAATAGCATTTAAATTAAAAAATCATGAACTTATACAATTAATCGAATCTAGAGCTAAAATATATTCTGAGGCAGAATTCAAAATAAACTGTAATAAATTATCAAAAACTGAAATAGTAAATAAAATTATAGGATTATATGAATACAACTAAGATAATAGTAAACACTAGAGAAAGTAATTATCCAATAATTATAGGTTCAGGAATTGCAAATAGGCTACCTGGTATAATGAATAAAAATGGGATTAAATTTAAAAAGTGTTTATTGATTATAGACAAAAAAATTCCGAAAAATTATATAAGAAAAATCATTAATTCATTTTCAAAAAAAAAAATAGAGTATTTTTTTTTCAATGCTACCGAAATAAACAAAAGTCAATCAAGTATTAATAAAATATTAAAAATTTTATTAGAGAAAAATTTTCACAGAAATGATTGTCTAATCTCTATTGGCGGTGGAATCACGGGTGATACTTCGGGCTTTGCATCGAGTATTTTTAAAAGAGGACTAAAATTTATAAATGTACCAACCACTCTTTTGGCTCAAGTGGATTCATCTATAGGTGGCAAAACTGGAATAAATTCAATTCATGGAAAAAATTTAATTGGATCATTCTATCAGCCAAGTTTGGTTGTATCTGATCTAAACTTTTTAAAAACTCTTCCTAAAAGAGAAATAATTTGTGGTTATGGAGAAATTTTAAAACATGCTTTAATTTCTGATAAAAATTTTTTTTTATTCTTAGATAGAAATGGAAAAAAAATTTTAAATTTACAAAAAAAATTTATTGAAAAAGCTATTAAAAAAAGTTGCTTAATTAAAAAGAAAGTAATTGAATTAGACGAAAAAGAAAAAAATTTAAGAAAGATATTAAATTTTGGACACACATTTGCCCATGCTTATGAAGCAACTTTAAATTATTCAAAAAAACTTAATCATGGTGAAGCAGTAATTCTCGGAATAATTAGTGCAAGCAAATTTAGTTTAAAAAATAATTTACTTTCAAAAAATGAATTTGAAATAATAGAAAATCATTTAATTAAGTTAAATCTTTTAAATAATTTAAAAAAATACTTTAATAAAAAAAACTTAAATAAATTAATAAAATTTATGAAAAAAGATAAAAAAAATAATAATCAAAAGATTAACTTAGTTTTAATAAAAAAAATTGGTTATCCAATTTTTAATTTAAATTATAATCATAAAAAATTATATCTATTTTTAAAGAGCGAATTATTGAATTAAAATTTGAATAGAATGAATATAAATTTTTAATTCATTGTGAAGAATACTATAAATTTTTTTTGTCGATTCTACTTTGCTCAATTCTTTTAATTGTTTGGATTTAATATTGATTTTTATATGAAATTTGCCTTCTTTGTGAGTTTTGTGATTTTTGTGCAAAAATGTTTTATCTTCAATATTTATATCTTCAAATAAAATATTTTTTTCTAATTTATTTTTGACAATTGAAATTAATTTATTAATGTTCATAATTATAATTTACACTATTATAGAGTACTATGAAAAATATTTGTGATTGGAATAATTGTTTAGAAATTGGCGAATATAAAGCTCCTGTTGAAAAAGATAACAGTAAAAAATATAGATTACTTTGTTTAAATCATGTTAAGGAGTTTAATAAAAATTGGAATTATTTTTCAGGCATGAATGATGGTCAAGTAATTAATTTTTTGAAATCTGATATGGTTTGGCACAAACCAACACAAAGTTTTAGCTCTTCAGACAATTTTTTTAAAGTTCTCTGGAATAATGCTTTAAAAGATGAGCTTGATAGATCTAAATTAAAAAGCCAGCTTAATCATATGAATCAATTTAATTTCGATAATAATGATATAAAAGCATTTGGTATTCTTGGTGTTTCTATTGGCTTAAAATGGGAAATAATACAAAATAAGTTTAAAACGCTTGTCAAAAAATTCCACCCTGATATTAATCTCGGAAATAAAAAATACGAAGAAAAACTAAAATTAATTACTTTAGCTTATACGCAATTAAAAAATACTTATAGAAAAAAAATTGACAACTAATTTAAATATACAACCAGATATTAAAGTATCTATAAAACAATCTTTTGGATTTGACTCAGAGATGGAAGTTGAAGCCTTCTCAAAAAAAAATGAATTCGTTCCAGAGATTGATAAAAATTATAAATTTGATAGAGATACGACTTTAGCTATCTTGTCAGGATTTGCATTTAATAAAAGAGTATTAGTGCAAGGTTATCATGGAACTGGAAAATCTACACATATTGAGCAAGTTGCAGCTAGGCTTAATTGGCCTTGTGTAAGGGTAAATTTGGATAGTCATATTAGCAGAATTGATTTAATAGGTAAGGATGCAATTATTTTGCAAGACGGAAAACAAGTTACAGAATTTAAAGAAGGAATTTTACCTTGGTCGATCCAAAATTCAGTAGCTTTAGTATTTGATGAATATGATGCTGGGCGACCAGATGTAATGTTTGTTATCCAAAGAGTATTAGAAGCAGATGGAAACTTTACTCTTTTAGATAAAAATAAAGTAATTAAACAAAATAAATATTTTAGATTATTTGCAACTTCAAATACAGTTGGCTTAGGTGATACAACTGGATTATATCATGGCACACAACAAATAAATCAAGCTGCTATGGATAGGTGGAATATTGTGACCTCACTTAATTATTTAAGTTTAGAAAAAGAAATGGATATTATTTTAGCAAAAAATAAAAACTTAAATAATTCAAAAGGTAAAGAAAAAGTTTCAAATATGATTAAAGTTGCATCTTTAACAAGAAAAGGATTTATTGCTGGCGACATATCAACCTTAATGAGTCCTAGAACCGTTTTGCATTGGGCGGAAAATACAGAAATATTTAAGGATACTGGATATGCGTTTAGGGTAACTTTTTTAAACAAATGTGATGAAATAGAAAAAAATATTATAGCTGAGTATTATCAAAGATGTTTTGGAGAAGAATTGCCAGAGTCAATGATAAATATTCAGATTTAAATGAATAAAAAAGAAGATAGTTTTAAAGAAAAGTTCAAACAAGCTTTAACCTCTACTGCTAAAGTAATCTCTGAGGATTACACATTAGGAACAAAAAAAAATGATAAAAATCTCAGTTCAAAAAATATAAGTTTTTTTGAAATAGATAATTTATCAAATAGAAATGATTTTATAAGACTTCGAGCAGAAACTGATAGTAGTGCACTAAAAAAAAAGTTTTCTAACAATAATATATATAAAAAAAATATCCCCTCTAATGCTTCTCATAAATTACTTTATGATATTGCTGAAAGAGTCAGATATGAAATTTTAGGTGGCAAAATGCTAAAAGGTATAAAAAAAAACCTAAATGAAAATTATTATCAAAAAATAAATCTCAAAAGAAAAGATCAATTAAAATCAAGAGAAGATGTAACTGTGAATGAAGCGTTTGAATTATATATGCTCAAAAAATTTCATAAAATTAAACTAAATTCACTAACTAGTAAAATGCTAGATTTTTGGGAAAAAGACTTTTCAAGATATATTGATAAACATATAGAATTTTTGAATAAAAATTTAGAAAATCAAGAAACTTATAGTTCAAAATTTTCTCAAATTTTTGAAGACTTAGATATTTTTGATAATACTGAAGAAGAAAACACTAAAGAAGAAAACAAAGAAAATCAAAAAGACTCACAAAATAATGATGATAAAAATGAGGCAAAAAACCAAGAAGAGAAAAAAAAGGAGGAAGAATCACAAGTAGGCCAAGACACTGAATATGATATTGATGAGTATAAAATGGATGAACAGTTAGTTGACACTGATTCTTCTAAAGAAAGTTTGGAAAAAATTATTCAAAAAACAAATATTAATAATATTGATCAAGATTATAAAATTTTTACCAATCAATTCGATGAAATTGCTAAAGCTGAAAATTTAGAAACAAAAGAAGAAATTCAAAAACTAAGAAAAAACTTAGACCAACAATTAGTAAGTTTTCAAGATTTAATCACAAAACTGGCTAACAAACTTCAAAGGCAACTTTTAGCAAAACAAAATAGAGCATGGGAGTTTGACTTAGAAGAAGGTTTGCTAGATAGCTCTAAATTAACTAGAGTAATTATGGATCCATACAATTCCTTATCTTTTAAAAAAGAAAAAGATTTGGATTTTAAAGATACAATTGTAACTTTATTAATTGATAACTCGGGTTCAATGAGAGGTAGACCAATAACGATCGCTGCTTTATGTGCTGATATATTGTCAAGAACTTTAGAAAGGTGTTCTGTTAAAGTTGAAATTTTGGGATTTACTACTAAGAATTGGAAAGGGGGAAAAAGCAGAGAAGAATGGAATAAAAATGATAAACCTAAAAACCCTGGACGGCTTAATGATTTAAGACACATTGTTTACAAAAGTGCTGACGTACAATGGAGAAAATCAAAAGAAAATCTTGGCTTAATGCTAAAAGAAGGTTTGCTTAAAGAAAATATTGATGGTGAAGCAATAGCTTGGGCGTATACTAGACTTAAAAGAAGAAAAGAGGAAAGAAAAATTTTAATGGTAATTTCAGATGGTGCACCTGTTGATGACTCGACGTTATCAGTTAATTCAGGTGACTTTTTAGAAAAACATCTAAAAAAAATAGTTAAATATATTGAAACTAAAGATGATATTGAAATATTAGCTATCGGTATTGGACACGATGTTTCAAGATATTACAAAAAAGCTATCAAAATTGCAGATGTTCAAGAATTAGGGGACGTTATGATAAGCCAATTAAGTGGTTTATTTACTAATAAAAATAAATTTAATTAAAGTTTTAATAAATCATTATTTTTCCAAAAAATATCCACTTGACCTCCGCCATATATTTCTGAATTTTTAAAAAAAATTTTTGCCTTATTTTTTTCTAATAATGTCTTTCCAATAAATATACCTAGTCCTAAACCACTTTTTGATTTATTTTCTTTTTTTAAAGAATTTATAAAGGGTTCTCCTATCTTATTAATAATATCTCTTGAGAAACCTGGGCCATCATCCTCGATTGTTATATTAACAAAGTCTTTATTATTTTTTACGCTTATATGAATTTTTTCTTTTGCAAATTTATTTGCATTTCCTATAAAATTTCTCAATCCATAAACTATCTCGATTGATTTAATAAAGCTTACATATTTTGAGTTTTCTTGATAATCTAATATAAATTTTTTACTACTTATTTCCTCAAATGATTTTACTATTTCGGTAACATAATCTTTAATTGTAATATCATTATCAATAAATTCATCTTCAATTATTGGGTCTAATGTAAGTTTTTTAAGAATATCATTACACCTATTAACCTGACTAACTAGTAACTCTAAATCTTTTTTTAAAGTATCGTTATCTTTCAATTGTTCTAACAAGTCTTGTGATATTATCTTAATTGTAGAAAGTGGTGTTCCAAAAGAATGAGCTGCAGCTGCAGCTTGACCTCCTAATGATAAAAGTTCATGCTCCTTAGCTATAATTTCTTGCATTTTATCAAGAGCCTCTTTTCTTATTTTTGCTTCTTTTCCAAACTGGAGGCCAAAAAAATTTAAAAAAATTAATGCAATACATAGAGCTATAGGTATTGAATAATAATAATAATCACTAACATGGAAATGTTCATTTAAAGGTTTTGGCAAACCTTCGTTAAAAAATGTTATTAAAATAATTAATGAAATAGTAATTAATACTAATAATAAATTTGTTTTAATATCTAGGTAGGTTGATGAAAAAACACATGGTATAATTAAAAAAATTATAAAAGGGTTAATTACACCTCCAGTCAGATATAATAAAAAACTTAGTTGAAAAATATCAAAATTAAGAAATAAAAATCCAAATTTGCTGTTAAGATTAATTTCTTTGTAAAAGTAAATTAAATAAAAATTTGATAAAGCTCCCAGTAATATAATTAAATTGCATAAAATAAAATTAAAATC
>MDTB01243246.1_pt1 | contig 14168 bp, 7 predicted proteins | sample 811161 | NCBI WGS metagenome assembly MDTB01 (sample SAMN05326650, study PRJNA326480) | marine metagenome | isolation source: seawater | place: Mediterranean Sea | collected 2009
AGCGTTACTGACTTTCTATATTCCATGATAGTAAACCAAGGCCTCAAGATCCAAAATTTTTCGCCTTCTAAGGCTGCAATTGAGAAAAAAACAATATTGGTCCCTGAAACTGGTGATGAGATCACGATCGAAAAGGTTCCCATAGATATTACTCTCAAAGGATCATTCATAAACTTTGGCCAATTATTAGAATCAATGAAGACTGGAAGATATAGGCTAACAGCATCAAACATAGAAATTCTTCAAAAACAAAAAACATCAGCACAAACGATCAAGTTAATATCATATGCCTACTTTCAGTCGAAAAGCAATAGACCGCTGGCACAAACGGCAAAAGCACCAAACGTAAAAAGGAAAAATGCGCAGACCATAATGCCGGTCAGCAAGACCAACGATACAGTTAAAAAAATTGAGCCTACGCAAATAGTAGACAAGAATGTAAAAAGCATAGACAGCCTAGAAGGTGTTCCTGAAATGTGGCTAGAGCCTGCAACCGAACCTGTCGAGGAAACTGCGGTCACTGCAAGGTCAAATGCTGATACTAAACCAGTGTTGAAAAAAGAAGAATCAGCAAAGACCGCAGAAGTCAAGCTCCCTCCTGTTAAGATAAAAGAAGCGGAGCAGAATACCGTAACCAGCGAACCCAAGCCCTATGTAGAAAAATTGGTTGTCATACAAGCCATGGCATGTAAAAAGGTAAAAAACAATCAGCCTCTTTATCCTGGAAGGAGATTTCCAACGGATATTGGAAGAGTCTATTGTCACACCTTGCTAGATAACAACTCTGAAAAACATAGCGACATCTATCACATATGGTACATGAACGGAAATTTAAAGGCAAAAGTAAGAATAAGGGTCAGAGATGGAAAAGAGATCCCTGCTTTTTCTCATAGAGAAATTAAAAATACTGACAAAGGGACTTGGAAGGTTGAGATCACAGATAGAGATAAAAAGATTTTAGATACTGTTATTTTTGAGGTAGTTTAGACTATAATACATTATGACACCTAGACTTAGAATGCTATCCATAGGACTTGCCATCTCGCTATCATATGCAATATATGATTATGTTGATAGAAACAGTGAGAAAAAACCAGTTGTTGCAAAGTCAAAAGAAAAGAAGCGAGCAAGAACAGCAGGAGTTAGTGCAAGCAGGGCAGAAAACCTTAAAAAGAAAATAGAACGAAGAAAAGCAAAGTATGGAGGACAGACCAATGTCAAAGCCTCTACCAGTAATTTTAAGCCTGAATCAGATTTTTTACCCATATCAGATGAAATAACAGAGTTAGAGGGTTGGGCAAGAAACCCTTTTGTTGAGGTCTATGAACCAAAGACGATCGCTAAGAATATTGTGAGAATTGACCAAGAAGCTGAGATGGAAGAGCAGGCAGGGCTAACTACGCTAGATGGATTGATCATAGAGACTGCTGTCCGAATGGGTGAAAAAGCATTCGTAACCATTAATGGGCAGACCTTTAGAGAGGGTGACCTTATAAATGATGCTCTTATTGAAAAGATCGAGAACGAACAAATAACCTTTAAAATTGGAAAAACAAGGATCATCAAAGACGTTGGAACATAAAAAGATAATATTAATCCAGTTTATGCTGATGCTATCAATTTTATTTGGCCAGCAGTTTTCCAACGTCTCGCTGCTTGATAAAGATGGAGCTCAATACGATTTAAGTCAAAAAATGTCGATCAACATGCAAGACTCGGACATAAAGAACGTTCTCATGTTGATCGGAGAGCTAACTGGGCTTAACATCGTAGTAAGTCCATCCGTTAAGGACACCATAACTGCAAACCTAGAGAACGTCTCAGTAAAAGCTGCATTGGATGTAATACTGAAACCCAACGGATACAGTTACTTTACTCAAGAGAACATCATCATAGTTAAAGGCGCCGATAATGAGATCGTTCGAGAACTTGAGACCCTAGTTTTAAAATTGAAATACATAAACTCTGATGATCTAGCGAGTCCATTAACAGCAGTACTATCTGATCAAGGTAAGGTCCAGTCTTTCACCCCTGTTGTAACGACAGGCGCTGCCGGAGTTTCAAATGTCGTCATTATTTCAGATGTGCAAGAAAGGATACCCAATATTCTTCAAATGGTAGAGGAGCTAGATAAACCTATACCCAACATAAATATCGCTGTTAGATTTATTGAGTCTGGAGTTGACTCCGCAAAAGGTAGCGGCATCGACTGGTCTGCAAATACCCCGATATTTTTAGGAGGTGCAGAAGATACATCCGGATCTCTCCTGCCCTTCAAATTAAATAATATGACCCTGGCAACATTAAATCCGTTTCAGTTTGGTCAAGCATGGAAGATCATGCAGGCACGAGGTGAATCAAAGATATTGGCAAGCCCCCAACTTACCACCCTTGATAATCATGCTGCAGAGACACAAATAACTACAACCATTTACATTGAGGGTAGCGTTAGTAATATGGGTAGAAATAACTCCTCCCGAACCAACAATAATTCCTCCACAAATTCAGGTGCTAACACAGGTGGATATACAAACATCACCTCAAGTTCAAGGCAGGTCACTGAGAAAGATGTTGGGATTGATCTTCAGGTCACTCCAAGGATCAACGATGAAAATCGAATCACTCTCCTAGTAAATGCATCCGTAGAGGCTTTGTTATCTTCAGCTGAAGTAATGACCGACAAACCTCGTTCGACAAAACGAACTGTTCGTACTCAGGTAACGGTCAATGCTGGGGATACAGTGATCATTGGAGGCCTCATTGCTGAAAATGCCATTGAGAATAGAAAATTTATTCCTGTACTAAGCGAACTCCCATTCATAGGTAGGATATTCCGTTCTACATCAATTGATAAAGAGCAAAGGGAGTTATTGATATTCATCACCCCTAACGTAGTAGGATAAACATATCATGCAGAAAAATATACCATACATCGTCATAGCGTTTGGAATTGCTGCTTTAGTTGCGGTTCTTTCCTTTCTAGACCTCTATGATAATTTTGAGCATACCCTTCTGGACATGCGGTTTAAAAGTAGGGGAATGATGGAAACACGTCCTGATATCGCAACAGCAGATATCGACGTAAGGGCTCTTCAGACAGAGGGTAAGTGGGATCCTTGGAGTCGTGAAAAACACATACCTCTTGTCAACCTTGCTGCTGAACATAGAATGGATGCCTTTATCTTTGATGTTTATTTTATTGAGGAAAGCGAACGTAAGCTCGAATATAAAGTTTTGAATAGTGTATCAGACTCTGTTCTGTCAATGGAAAATGTGAAAGAACTCTTCCCTGACCCAGATAACGATCTTGCGAAAGCATCTCAGAGAGCAGGGAATATCATCTTTGCGCAAAGCTTCAAGCCCCAACCTAAGAAAAAAGAACCCGTTAAAAAACGGTCTGATGTAATGGAAAGAAGGTTAAAACTTCTTGAAGAAAGAAATTTATTTCGCACAGTTGATAGAGATCAGTACTCAAGCCTTTTTGATTTTTATGATATTGAGACCGTTGTTGATACTTTGATCAAAAGTTCTGCAGGGGTTTATTTCTTTCAATCAGACCCTGACCCAGATGGTTTACAACGAAAATATCCATTAGTTGGGATCTATGAAGATAGGATCTTCCCTTCTGCATCACTCGCAATCGCGTTAAAACACTATGGAGTATCATTTGACTCTGTTGAGATAGTCCCTGGCCATCATCTAAGTTTTGATATCCCTGAGCCCGATGAACATGGTAGAGAAAAGATATCCATCCCCATTAATGACAAGGGGCAGATGCAGGTGAACTGGGCTGGGAATTGGCAGGATAAAGAAACTGGCGAATTTGATCTGGTCCACTATCCTTATAACGTTCTTAAAGAATTTCAAGAAAGCGAATATTCAAACTATATACTTGCTGAGTTCAAGAAACTTGTTAATCTCTCTTTTGATGGAAATGCAAAGGCCGCATATAAACCTGCCCTTGGCTTCATTGATGCGCCTAAAAAGGATATCTTGGGTTCTGTAAAACAGGTGATGATGATGGGAGCGACTGAAAAGTGGATACAAGAGAACCCAACTGGAACTGCAGCAGAATTCAAAAGACTTCCGCCTCATATTTTTAATGAAATAAAAGATAATAATAATATAGCGGATGCATTTTTAGACTCCAACCGAACCGAGGCCCCAACTCTTGATGAATTAATAATCAATGAAAAATTGAATTATGACCTTGGCCTCGCTGACTATGATTTCACAACCTACAAGCAACATATCTCAGATCTGAATGAAGCGATCAAAAACAGTGATGATGAAAACAGAAAGATACTTACAAAGACAAGGGACGTTGCCAGGCTGACAGAAAGAAATTTTCAGATCATATCCAATTTGGCCAAGAGTGGCATGATCGATGAACAACGTCCACTTACTTTCTTTCCAAACACAAAGAAAAAAAGACTGTTCATTGGCAGTGAAGAAAAGAATACTGTCCACAACGTCGTACCCTTTGAATTCGTGGGTAAAAAACTTTATTACGGCCTTACAGCAACTGGAACATCTGACCTGAACCCCATGCCATTCGATCCTCGTTATCCAATGGTTGGACTTCACGCAAATGCACTTAATACAATTCTTGATAACAAGATCATTCATGAGGTACCAAAGATTCAAGTAACATTGATCATTGGAGTAATTGGTTTACTATTGGCTTTTGGCGTGCCCGCTCTTAGTGCTGCAATGGGCGGACTTGCCACAGCAGTCATCATAGGTGGATATGCCTGGCTTTCATTCTGGCTTTTCACCAACCAGCAAGTATGGCTGGACATGGTGGGTCCTCTTTCCACCCTACTAATTGGCTATCTAGGCATTACGGTCTATAATTACATACAAGAGGAAAAAAATAAGAATTTTCTAAAGGAGTCCTTTGGGACCTACGTTTCTCCAGAACTGATCGACCAAATGTATGAGAGTGGAGAGGAGCCTTCATTAGGCGGTGAGGAAGGCTACCATACTGCATTTTTTACTGACATTCAAAGCTTCTCAGCATTCTCAGAAAAACTCACTGCAAGTGAATTGGTGGCGCTATTGAACCAATATCTAACTGACATGACCGATGTTTTACTTGAAAACAATGGCACCCTAGATAAATACATTGGTGACGCTATTGTAGCGTTTTATGGTGCACCTATTGATGTTGATGACCACGAATACTGGGCCTGCAAAACTGCAATAGAGATGCAGGATAAACTTGCTGTATTGCGTGATGGCTGGGTGGCAGAGGGCGACCGCTGGCCTGAGATCGTACATAACATGCAAAACAGGATCGGAATAAGCTCAGGACAAATGGTGACTGGTAATATGGGTTCTGAAGCACGAATGAACTACACAATGATGGGCGATAATGTAAATACTGCAGCGAGACTTGAATCATCAGCCAAACAATATGGTATATACATTCAGATCGCAGATAGCACATACCAGTCAGTAAAAGATAAGGTAGTAGTTCGCGATCTAGATAATGTAGTAGTGATGGGTAAAAATGAACCGGTAAAGGTATGGGAATTGATCAGTGAAGTAGGTCAAGAACCCGAACAGTATAAAAAGATATTACCAGCATATCACGAAGCGCTCGACCTGTATAAAAATCAAGAATGGTCTAAAGCAATCGAAGCATTCAAAGCTTCAGATGCTCTAGAAGATATGTTTGGTGGAAGAAAGACAAACCCCAGTAGGATCTACATACCAAGGTGTGAGCACTACTTGGAAAACCCACCTGGCGATGACTGGGATGGTGTCTGGACATTAACAAGTAAATAAAAATTAAACCAGAATGAATACGCATTATACATGCTTGCGTAGCATCCTAATGGGATTGATGTTGTCGATTCTAACGGCACAAGACCCTTTTGTCATTGACTCATCGCTGTCAAATGTTCTACCACAGTCCATTGCAAATTCCATTGAGATCGCAGATGTTGATGGTGATGGATATAATGATATCATAATGTCTGGATATGACTCCACGCGCTTTGGAGTATTTATTGATGTCATAAAAGTCAATGGGCAGAATGGATTAAGCACAGGTTACTCAACCAATTTCATTACTTATCCCGATACAATATCTGAATTTTCAGGCGGCCTTGGCAATCTCGACCTTGCGGATGTGAATATGGATGGTAGCATAGATATATACCTGAATGGATCAGCAAAGTCAGAGCTATTATTAAACTCATCATCCGGCTATTTTAGCGAGTCAAACTGGCTACAGAATATGTTTGTTATTCATAGTAATGGGAAGTGGGGCGATGTTAATATGGATGGAAAACCCGATCTTTTCTTGATGGGTGTCAAACAACCAGCTGATAATATTCTTAATGAACTTTTTCTAAATAAGGGAACCTATCTAGATGAAGACCCCACAACCATCTTCCCAGCACTGTTTACTGGAAGTAGTGCCTGGGGAGACTATGATAATGATGGAGACCCTGACCTTATCATCGGTGGTCAAACCGCAAACCCAAATTCATCAGTAACGCGATTGTATCAAAACGACCCCATTGGACGATTGACCGAGGTAACCACAGCAGATGCAATAAGCGGACTTAAGTCTGGAGCATTCCACTTTTCAGATCTTGACTCAGATGGAGATCTAGATCTGATCATGTCAGGCTGGGATAAAATACAAGGAACTCTTGAAACCTATCTGCTTGAGAATGAGCCCCTAGGCACATTCTCATTATTTCCTCAGCAAATTGATTTTGCTGTAGCACATGGGACCATTGACGCAATTGATTTCAATTTAGATGGTCTCCAAGATTTTGTAATTGCTGGAGCAGATAATGTAAGCAACTATTCTGGCAGGATCAATTCTCTCTCTGGGAGGGTCTACTTAAATAATGGTGATGGAACATTTGAAGAGCTAAAACAATTGTATGGTGCACGTTCTGCAAAATTCGTTGATGTAAATAATGATGGCATTCCTGACCTGGTCAGCAGTGGAACCCGAGAAATAGGCAATCCTGAAAAATCCTTCTCAAGCGTCTTTATAAACAATAATTCTGGTGCGAACGAGAACCCGGACCCACCAAATGCTCTTACCGCATTTGCCGTAAGCACAAGAGCGATATTTTCTTGGGGAGCTGGCTCAGATGACATTGATGCGTCTGGCAGCCTTTCCTACAATATTCGTATTGGAACCGCATCAGGTGGGAATCAACTTATTTCTTCATCTGTCCCCTACAATAAGTCCAATGTTGGAAAAAGACTCATCCGCGAATTCAATGAGATCCCTCATGGTACATATTATTGGGCGGTGCAATCAGTTGATGGTTCTGGGAATACTTCTGAATGGTCTCAGCAAGACACTTTATTTATTGCACGCCTAGTTGCGTCCACTCAATCTTTGCCAGGCGTCTATTACTCATCAGCTGGATGGGCTGACTATACTGAGGATGGAATCCCCGACATGGCACTTACTGGTGTGACATTTTCAGGGTCAAGCATAACCAGTCTTTTTGAGAATTCTGGTGGTCTATTGTCTCAAGACCTCAACCAAGAAATACAGGCTGTGTTTGGAGGTCACCTTTCCTGGGTTGATTACACCAATGATGGGCACCTTGACCTTACCATGACAGGTTTCCAGATTAGTAATTTTTTTGGTGGATTTAAAACAAGTTTCTACAAATGGGAGAATGGTCTTTATGTGGTAGATATGAACTCTGAGATAAACCAAGATGCTAATTTTGATGGTATCGGTGACTATTGGGTCAACGGAGGTGTCAATGGACATCATTGGGGCGACTATGATAATGATGGGGACCTGGATTATGTCCAAGGTGGATTTGATAATTCATACATTAGACATCTTGATGTGTTCTATAATGATAATGGGATACTGCGACTCGATACAAACCAGACCAATCTTATTCCAATCAATCCAGCTATCGTTCAATGGAATGATCTAAACCGAGATGGACGCTTAGATCTTGTCTCAATTGGCGCTGATGCTGAGCAATCACTTCGAATGCGGGTTTATTTAAATAATTCAAATTACATACTTACCCCGTCAATGACATGGGAGTCAGAAATATTTGGCGTCACGGCTGGGGCAATTGCCTTTGGAGACTACAACAGCGATGGCTATGATGATTTTGCCCTGACAGGAATGAATGGTAATGGAGACCTGATAACTTATGTAGTACAAAATGGTATCAACACGTTCATAGTTACTCATATCCTCCAGGGTGTCTATTATGGAAAACCTGCATGGGGAGATTATGACTCAGACGGAGACCTAGATCTCTTGATCGCAGGGCAATCTAGTACAGAAGGAGCTCTTGGTTCTGTTCCTGCTACCATGGTCTATTATCAAGATGAAAATGGTTTTTCGCTAGACCAGACTCTATCAATTGACAGTGTTGGGATCAGCTTCTCGCAATGGGGAGACTATGATGTCGATGGAGACCTAGATCTATTTCTTGCTGGATTCAAAGCAAACCAAGATGTGGTTGCACAAGTATATGACAATCTTGAGTCATTGGAAAATCCTAATAAAGTACCCAACTCTCCCTACCTCCTCGATGATACAAACATCATCAATGGTACAGTAAATTTAACCTGGATAGCGCCAGTAGACCCAGAGAACGCGAATGGAGGATCAACCCCAGAATTAGGCCTAAGGTATCAATTGCAAGTTGGATATGAAGAAGACGACAATGACCATGCAATAAGCACTGGCCACTATGGGATTAATGAAATTGGCTTGATCAATAGGCCTCAAAAGAATTTAAGAAATCTTCAGGAGGGTAATTATAATTGGCGTGTTCGCGCCGTAGATCACGGCTACTCTTCTTCTAATTGGTCTAACACCGAATACTTTTATATTGATGTAACAGCGCCTTCAATTGATACCATAAGAGCAAACTACGTTTCATCTGACCAAATTATTCTTGTGGTCAAATTCAAAGAAGACTTCTATCTAGATATAAATAAAGAGCCAACTGTTTTGGTTACGCACCCGTATTACCCAGACCTTGGAGAAGAAGGGGCAACAGATGATTCACTAATTGTTGATAAACAGAGTTTCAATGGTGATGAATGGACCGGGGTCTTGATCCTTCCAGATGATTACAGCGGTAAGGCCATTCAAATACATGTATATGGTGCCCAAGACGATCGAAAAAATAAAATGTCACCGGCCTCAATTTTTAAAACTCCAGAGAGCATCATTTCTCAATTTGGTGGAACTGCTATCAGCGAGAATGGACAAGTAAGTATTCTTCTACCTCAGAATGCTGTATCTGGAGATATATCCATATCTATAACCGGACAAAATGTTCCACCAGATTCCAGCTCATATATTTATGAGGTCAATCGTGGAATCACATATTTGATCTCAGACCTTTATGATGTTAAACCATTTGAACAATCACTCCTAAAACCAGGCATACTTAGAATCGGTTTCCCAGATAGCACATGTTTGGTTACTGAACCATTAAATCAATATTTTAATTTGAAGTGCAACAATGAATCATTATGCGCTGAACTAGGTGGTGAATGGATCGCGATGCCTGATTCTGGGATGACCCCATTTATCGGGATGGTAGACACCTCAATTACTGGCCTTTTACCTGTGCTAAAAATGGGTGGTTCGCAGATATCAGTCGGCGGTAATCCCTACATGCAAGTCCAGATCGATACCTTTGGTACCTATGGAGCATTTGTTACAATGGATACTACACTCATGTCTGATTCAATAGACATTGAAACAATTGTATGTCAACCAAGAATATTTTCACCGGGCGGACCTGGATCGGTATTTGAATTCACAAAAACAAATATACTGTACTCCCTAGAGCGTCCTGAAGAAGTAACCGCAAGAATCTTTAATCTCTCTGGACGATTGAAAAGAATTATTAAACCAGAATTTTCTTCTGAACCAGGCCATCAGATCATGAGCTGGGATGGAAAAGATTCGAATGGCAAGACCGTTCCAAGCGGACTGTATATTGTGACTCTTGAAAAAGAAGATAGTATTCTTAGGACAACAGTAGGAGTTCTAAATCGATGAGATTTCTAATTCCATTATCTTTCATTATGTCAATCTTGACAGCGCAATATGATCAGTTATTTGTAGGTACTCGTCCACTGAGTATGGGTGGTGCATTCATTGCTGTTGCTGATGATGCAAACACGATCACCTGGAACCCTGCAGGGCTTCCAGGCTTAAGAAGAACAGAATTCACATCGACATATGCTAACCTATACAATATGGGAATCACGCAATCCTATGTGGGCTTTGTAAGGCCCTTTTCAGATCGTGTTGCTCTAGGCCTAGATTGGTCGAATGTTGGCTATGATGATAATGAACTCTCCTACGGAGAAAATAAATTAAATCTTGCTGTTGGTGTTCAACCGACTAAGCTATTTTCGTTTGGTCTTACTCTAAAATATTTGATGAGAGATATGTTACTGGATGAGGCCTCCTATGGCAAGAGCTCAGGCATTGGCTATGATGCTGGTCTTTTAATACAGCCTTTGAAAAATCTAAAACTAGGAATGGGCCTATATGACCTTGGAGGTACAACCGTATCCTATAAGGATAAAACAAGTGAGACCATTTTAGGGCAGGCATTCAAATTAGGTATCAGCTATATGCCCATTAATGGCTTAACAATTGCAGGTGACTTTGGTGACCGGTTTCATCTAGGTGCTGAGTACATTTTAGCTAGTAGAGTTAGTTTTAGAGCTGGAGTCCAGCAAGATATCAGTGGAGATGAGAAGTTAATGGTGCCCTCTGCAGGTCTTTCCATAAAATTCAAAACAATAGTCATGGAATATGGCTATGAGAGTCACCCCTACTTAGAACCAACTCATCGAATCTCCTTTGCACTTCAATTAAGCCCGGCTGTTGTAAGTATTACCAAAACAACTATATCGCATAATCCAATATTTAGATCGCTCCATCGTTATTATGAATCAGAACCATTTGTCAAAGTAGGATTAAAAAATATTTCAGATGAAGATCTTCCGGTAGACGTTTCCCTTTTCGTACCAACGATGATGGATAATCCTCACTCTGAAAAAATAACTCTTCCTCCAAAGTCAGATGAAGAATACGATGTGGGCATCTCATTCAGCAGCGATGTCCTAACCTCAAAAAAAGCAACATTTGACAACTTGGTTCAACCAGAGGTAAAGGTTACCTATAAACAAGGGGGAGAGGAAAAATTAGCTCAGAAAAAAATGGAGTCATCCTACGTTCTAGGTAAGGGAAAACTCACTTGGAGTAATCCTGAAATGATCGCATGTTACGTCACGCCCGCTGATGCTGTAGTAGATAAATTTGCTAGGAACTTCATCCAATACTATACGCCGGTACTGAATGATTATTTTGGAAGAAGTAATCTTGGACGCGGCATTATTCTCTATGATGCGCTAGGTACACACGGTCTAGTATATAACATCGATCTAGAAACTCCATTTCTTGATATTGCAGACGATAAATCTGCGTTTGACACAGTCAAATATCCAGGCGATATGCTAAGAGACAAAATTGGTGACTGTGATGACCTTACAGCTCTGTATGGCTCTCTCTTGGCTAATCTTGGCATAGAGACAATGTTCCTTGATGTCTTCAAGCCAGGTTCCGGCCATATCTTTTTAATGTTTGACAGTGGAATAAAACCCGATGACGTAACCAAATACTTTTTAGATGAGAACGAAGTTGTTGTCTTGAATGATAAGGTCTGGATTCCAATTGAGGCAACTCTTGTGGGCAAACCATTCTTTTCTGCTTGGAAGCAGGGAACCCTAAAGTATAATGAGATGAAAGCCGAGAATTTTGTGAATGAGATATCTGTAAAAAAGGCATCTGCGAAGTACCTTGCGGGATCACACATTACTCCTGATATGCCAATGCCAGTCATCGATGGCATCAATGATCTTTTAAAAGAAGATATTAAGCAATACGGGATGTGGTTAGAACAGATCGTTTATAATTCGGTTGGTAGTAAACTGGTTGCTGCTGAAGACTATTATGATGCAGGTGTAAAATACATGGAATTCAAAAGGTATAAAGAAGCCATCGAGATGTTAGAAACAGCTATTAACATGAAGCCTGTTTTTCCTGATGCCATAAATACTTTAGGTGTTTGCTATACCAAGACTGAGGAATATGCGAAAGCAATTGAATTTTATGAAGAAGCTATCCAACAAGCTGGCGAACATGCTGGATTCCTCTTAAACATAGCAATCTCACAATTCATGCTTGGGAATAAAGGACTTGCAAAGCAAAAATACGATGAAGTTGTGATGATCGATAAAATGTTCGAAGGAAAATTAGATAAGGTCTTTGGTGCTGCAAAAGCTAGTATTGCAGGCCCAACTGATGGGCCAACCCTTAAAATATCAGATGATCTTGAAGCGGAACTGGCAGAAGGGTCATCAAAAGGCCTTGTTGAATTAAAAGAAGCACCCAAAGATATAGAGCCAGAGGATATTAAAAAGGTTGATTTCAGAAAACAAAGGGCCCGAAGTGATAATACAGTAGGTGTCACATTTGCTCGACTTGGCAATTATTCAATGGCAATTGATTACTTTAAAAAAGCCATTAACAATGATTCTAAAGAAATGGATTATAAAGTAAACCTAGCTGTAGCATTGTATAGAATGTATAAATATGATGATGCATTAGAATATTATGATGAAGTAAAAAAAGCTAAACCTGAACTTGTCACTCAACTTGATTTCATTGAAACCATGGGAGAGAGCACACCAAAATTTGATAAATTTGATTAAATTTGCTTAAGTTCTACACATTATGAATAAAAAATTATTACTACTACCCCTACTTTTTGGTTTAGCATGGTCACAAGATGATGATGAGCTTGACCTTGATGCAATGTGGGACAACACTGTATGGAATGACATTGAGAGTGTTGCAGATGCTGGCTATGAAGTTGAAAAAGTAACAGCAGTTGCAGGAGTTAGAGGTGCTGAAGCTGAAGATGAGGCTCTACACCATTTATACTATAGACAGTCCATGAAAGGTCCAAGTAAGGTCGAGCTAAATAAAGCCCTTGGTAAATTGTTAAATACATTAACAGCATTGAGAGAAAAGAATCCAGACCATGCAAAGATTCCTGAAGTAACTCACTATGTTATCCAGATCTATAAGAAACTTGAAGATAACTCGAAGGCAGTAGAATACGAAAAAGAATTACTTGCAAAGACCCCCGAATCAAAATGGGCAAAATTCTATAAATAAAATTGCAGTATAGTCTATAAATAAAAAATCCCCTCATTAAGGGGATTTTTTATTTATAGACCTTTTTATTACCTTCAGCATCCATAAGGATCCATCCACCTCCTGGAACCTCATTTCTTACTATACCTTCACCTCTCAAGGACCCATCAGGGAACCAGAACTTTGCCCGCCCTCTTGGGACACCATTAATATAGCTCATTTTCATTTCTTTTTTCCCATTGGAGTACCACTGTATCCACGGACCATTTTCATAACCATCTTTATATTTTATCTTCAAAGCTTTTTTCCCATTGGAATGCCATTCTCTATACCACCCCTCAGGTTCCCCATTTATAAACTTAGCTTTCAGGGCCTTCTTCCCATCTGGATACCATTCAATGTATCTTCCGTCTTCTTTTCCATCAATATAATATCCCCATATTGACCTTTTACCATTCTCATACCATTCTCTATACTTACCAACGTATTTATCTTGGTCGAATGTTGCAATCAATTCTCGATACCTTGACGCTCCATCATCATACCATTGTTCAAACGCGCCATGCTTTTTCCCATTATCAAAATGCCCTATCATGATTGGGTCACCTATCTGATTCAAAGTTTGCCAGAGTCCGTGTTTTATTCCATCTTTGAATTCTCCTGCCATAAGACCTATATCTAGTTGCTTCACCACAGGTCCGCTATAAGGAATGTCATCAAAATAATACACTCCAGCTAAGGAATCAAGGTAACCCCACTCAACAGCTCTGGTGCTATCATCCTGTGCTTGCAGCATTGATATAAATAAAGATATGAATAGAAATGGTCTTAAATAGCTCACTGTAATTGTTTATTTAGGTTTTAAGTAGCCGCGAAAGTTAAAAAAAATAGACTAGTTTACTAAAAATAAAAAATTGATCTCAATACGAGTATTATTTTAAAAGGA
>MDTB01091547.1_pt1 | contig 14166 bp, 14 predicted proteins | sample 811161 | NCBI WGS metagenome assembly MDTB01 (sample SAMN05326650, study PRJNA326480) | marine metagenome | isolation source: seawater | place: Mediterranean Sea | collected 2009
ATCTTCATTATCTTCATTATCTTCATTATCTTCATTATCTTCATTATCTTCATTATCTTCATTATCTTCATTATCTTCATTTTCTTCATTTTCTTCATTTTCTTCATTATTATTTAATAACGGTTTATCTGATGGTTTATTATTTTCTGTAATCATTGATTCCTCAAGAAAATAATATATAATATCATTATCTTGACCAACATAACTTTTTGGAATAATATACTTTAATGTTATTTCATTTTTATTATTCAAAAATGTTGTTGGTTGTTTTTTAACATATCTCATTAATAATTTTTCATTATCCTTACCTGTTACAAAAGCATTTAAATTTGTATCATACTCCCATATAGCACCATCTATATTAAATTTATCATCTATAAGATGTATACTGCTAAATCGAACATGTTCACCATTTACTATCTTCAAACTATAAGTATGATTATTTTTTAATTTATTACTACTAATATTAACTACATTTGTAAAACTCTCATTATTTTCAGAAGTATATAATAAATAAAAACATATACCTAAAATAATCCACCAATATTTATCAATTATATTTTTTAACATATATATATATATATAATAAAAAAATTAATTATTTTTAATTTTATTTATTTAATTTAGAATAATAAGACTCTTTTTTTATATTTATAATAAAATTTATTATATTTAATACTTCTTCATTAAATAAATTATAATTTATAATATCTTTAAAATCTAATATATTATAATAATATTTTATAATATTACCATTATAATTATTTTCATTTTCATTTTGATAATTAAATATTATAATTGATAATGATAATAATAAAAGATTATAATTTATCCAATTGGTATTAAATAAAATACAATGTGAAAGTTTAATACATTTTTTTAAAAATAAATTATAATTATTTAAATTATAATTTTTAAAATTATATAAATTTTTATCTTTAATTAATAATAATTCTAAATAATAATAAATTAATGTATCTATACCTACTAAATTTAATCTATAATCTAATATTAACAAAATATTTCTTTCAACAATTTCCAAACTTGTACAATTAATTTTTTCATTAAATTTTAATACAATATCATCGAAACTATAATAAATATTATCTTCTAAAAATTTACAAGATATTATTATGGATAATAATAAATATATAAATAAAACTGTTCTATCATCATGTAAATGTACAACGTATAACAAACATTTATCAAATATATATATTGACAAATTAAATACACAATCACTTAATTTATGACATTTACAAATTTTAAACATATATAATAAATAATTTATTCTATCACTTTGATTTATGATATTACTAAATTTATATTTTATATCCCACCAATTATTTTTATCATATAAGTATTCTTGATAACTATCATATTTTTTTTTCATATAATTAAAATTATCAATTAAATGATTATTTAATGGTCTAATTTTAAATAAATCATTCTTAGAAAATTTCTTTACAATTATTATACTATTTTTATTTAAATTTAATCTATTTCCCATTAAATTTAAATAATATTATATATTAATTATTAATATATTTATATAAAAATTTACAAAGGTATATATTTATATATTATTTATTTTTGACAATTTCTTTATTATTATATAATAATAATTTAATATCTTCTTTAATTTTATTTTTCACTTCATCGTCTTCTTTTTTATCAATAAATCTCTCAAATTTTTTTAATACAGTTGGTTTTAAATCTGCATGTTTTAATTCTTCCATCTTTTCAATTAATATATTTGAACTATCATCATACATATCATCGATTACATCTTTTCTATTAATTAAATCCCATTTAATACCATTCCATACCATTACATATTTACTTTTAATATTTGGTATAAATATATTTTGATTTTGAGGTTTTTTTGGATTAAAATGTATTGCTTTTATTAATTGAGGAACACTATTAAACCCTCTATTCATTATTTTAACATAATCATTATTTGTTAAATGTGATAAATCGGGTTGTCTATTATAGGCTATTAATGTAATATTATTAACAGTATTATATACTACATTATTACTACTTTTACTTAATTCTTTTATTTTTCTTTTTGCGTCTTCCAATTCTTGATTTTGTTTTTTTAATTCTAAATCTTTAATTTCTAACATTTGTTTTAACATTTCTTTTTCTGTATCTTCTTCATCTATTTTTTTATTTTTACATCTATTAAAATGTTTATTTAAATTATATTTTTTCGTAAACATTTTGTCACAATATATACATTTAAATCCATTATAATAATATGAATTTTTATCAGAAGTATTATTATTGGATGCATTATTAGACTTTCTTCTATTTTTTTTATTTGAAAAATATTTCATATTTAATTTCGTTCGATTTTCGTTCGTTTTTCGCGCGTTTTTTTTTGATATTCCATTATTGGAATAATTATTCCATTTTTGGAATGTGCATTCCAGTTTTGGAATATTTTCTTCAGAGTCAGAAAAAATAATTTCGTCTTTGTCAGAAAAATTTAATAAATCATCATTATTGTTACTACCTATACTTTCTGAATAATTATTGAAGTTGGAATCATAGTTCTCTGAGGGTGAAATATTTTTTTTTATAGTATTTTTATTTTTCCCATATGCGTTCGTTCGATTTTCGTTCGTTTTTCGTTCGTTTTTCGTTCGTTTTTCGTTAGATCGAACGAAAATCGAACGTTCGATCGAACGTTCGATTAATGGAATATTATTATTTTTATTACTTATATTTCCATATTTTTCTATTTTTTTACACTTATTTTTACGATTGATATGTCTCTGGTAGTTGCCTTTATGGGAAAATTCCTTATGACAATTATAACATACATATTTTACCATATTAATATAAATAAATAAAAAAAAATCGAACGAAAAACGAACGAAAATCGAACGTTTTTATAATTTTCGTTCGATTTTCGTTCGTTTTTCGTTCGATTTCGTTCGATTTCGTTCGATTTTCGTTCGATTTTTCGTTCGATTTCGTTCGATTTTCGTTCGATTTCGTTCGATTTCGTTCGAAAACATTATTGAAACGCGGACCGAACGAAAAACGAACGAAATATATGCGTTTCAATAATGTTTTCGAACGAAATCGAACGAAATCGAACGTTTTTGTTTTCTGACAAACGCACTAAAAACACCTTAAAAAGAATACATATATACTACTTCATTTTTTTCTTATGTAAAAAAAAACCATTTTTTCATTCCAAAATTGGAATATTTACCTGCGGGGGGGGGGGAGCAAATATAATATGAAAAGTTTTTTTTTTTTTTATTTTTCTATTAAGAGTTTTAAATTATATTTTTATGAAGGATTTAAAAACCTCTAAAAAAGTATAATAGTTGGCTTTGCATAAGTAATTATTTAGAACCATTTGTCTTTTTGTAATTATTTGTTAAGAAATGTATAATAATCTAATACATATTTTTTTTTATTTTTTATTTTTTTTAAATATTTATAAAAAAAAAGTAAATTTTTGTTAAATTTTTTCTTAATTTTTTCAATTTTTTCTTAATTTTTTCTTATTTTTTCAATTTTTTCTTAATTTTTTCTTATTTTTTTTCAATTTTTTTTAATTTTTCTTATTTTTTTTCAATTTTTTTTCACTTTTTTTCAATTTTTCTTATTTTTTTCAATTTTTTCTTAATTTTTTCTTAATTTTTTCTTAATTTTTTCAGTTTTTTTAAATTTTTTTCATTTTTTCATTATTTTTATTAAATATTATGTATTTTTATATTTTATATATTATATATATAAAAAATATAATGATTGCTTGTTTAATAGTATGTTGATTCATACTATATTTTTTATTTAAAAGAAAAAGAAGATAAAAATTTATTTATAATTAACTTAAAACTAAATTAATATTATATAATATAAACTAAATAATGATAGAGTATAATATCAATTTTTATCTAATTAAATTAAATAAAATAGAAGGAATTTTTTTTGATAATATACCCAATTATATTCCAGATGATTTAATAATAAAAGATACAAAATATTTGTATAGTCCTATTAAACTTATATATGAAATTCAAGAAAATCATATAACTCAAATAATATTTTTGTTAAAAGAATATTTTACAAATAAAGATACTGGTTTTAGTGGGTGGAATAATTTTACAGAAAGTGAATTGATAAATTTATTTGAAAAAAATAAAAATATTTATATTAATAATTTTAAAAATGGAAAAATGTTTGTTAAAAAATTTAAAGAAAAAATAAATTTTTTTTTAAATAATTATTGTTATATTATTAAAAAAGAAAAAATACAATAAATTATATAATTTTTATTTATTTTATTAAAAATTAATATTATTAATAAAATAAATCACATAATAAACATATTATTCCTGGAATAAATGCGATTATTGGTATTATATTATCTTTACATTTTTCATTAGGATATGGAATAAAAAAATGTAATATTAAAGTTGCTAAATTGTATAAAAAGAATAGTATTGTTAATAAGAAACAATTTAATCCTGAATATTTGGTGGGATAATAAATATTATTAATGCTAATAAATAAATATACCGTACCAAATTTAAATAATAATATACTAATAATATATCTCCAATGATGAAATATTTTTGTTAAATATTCAGATGATAAAAGTTCATCTGGTAATTTATTTAAAAATTTATTACCAAAAATATATTCTTTTTTAGAAAAAAGTATTGATGATGAAAAAAATCCTAAACTATAAATGACATTTAAATATTGTGTGAATGTACCAAACATATACTAAATATTATTTATTATTTTTTAAATGTTTATTGTAATGGTGGAAAATCAATAAGATTATGAAAATTTAGATTTGAGGTAGGTAATTCTTTTGATCTATTTTTAAAAATAGAATTCAACATTTTATCTGATAAATATTCTTTTAATTCTTTCCTACATAATGGACATTTTGTATCAAGTAAATTCATAAAACATTTTGTACAATATACATGATTACAAGGAGTTGTTATATATATTTTTTCTTTTATTGATTCTAAACAAATAGGACATTCTTTATCTGTCATTTAATTATTATTTAGATATTTTATTTTAAATTATTCTTTAGTTTATTAACTATTTTTTCTAAATTATATATTTTATTTTTTTTATTTGTATTATCAAATATACATTTTATATTATATTCATTTTATATATATATATCAATATAAATTTTTTTCGGTTTTTTATTTAAGAATGAGCATAATGGATTTATTGTCCATTTTTGAGGTAATATTGAATCCATAATACATTATATAATTTAACAAAAATATATTCTTATAAGTTATTATAAATGGTAAAAAAAGAGAAAAAATTTATTTATGATGATATAAATTACATTATAGTAAATGATAATATAAATTATAATTATAAAATAGTAAAAAGGGACAAATATATATCAAAATTAGGTAAGGACTATTTTGAAAATATTTTAAAAGTAAAATTTACATATCCTTTAGAAGAAAAAGAAGGAATATGGTTAGAATTTCAAAAAAAAAAAAATATACATTATAATCCTGCCCATTATATTAACAGTATAAAATTCTTAGAAAATAATGATTTTATTCCTTTTATAAATTTAAAAAATTTATCATATAATAAAATTCATAAAAATAATTGGGAACGTGTTACTGAATCTATTAATGCAATAATTTTTCAAACTATGTTAAAATATGTGTTTGATTATAGTGATATAAATGTAAAAAAATGTTTCACTGGTTCTGTATCATTAAATAATTTAATGATAAGATTTTCAAAAAATAAAAAATTAAAAAATTGTTATGAAATAGATGGTGAAATTGATAAAAAAAAAAAATATGATTTTATTCATTTGTCTTTTTATAAATGGGTAAAAAAAATAAAAATAGATGCAGAGAAAAATGAATATAATAATATAATAAAAATAATAAAAATTATATTAAAAAATTTAAATATTGGTGGTAGTATTATTTTTTATACAATATCTATTTTTAATAGAGAAACCAAAAATTTAATTCACTTAATATCAAGTATGTTTGAATATGTTTTTCTACATAAACCTCATGTACAACATCATACATATCATTGTTATATAATATGTATAAATTTTAATAATAAATTTAAAAAAAAAATATCAGATTTAATTTCTAAAATGGATACCGGAAAAGAAATGATAGAAATAAGTGAAAAATTAAATTTTAGTTATTATAAAAATGAAATGATAATAGACTTGTATAATACAAAATGTTATAAAATTCAAAAAACATTTTTAAAACCAAAAGAATTTAATAAGGAAGATTATTTAGTTGAATTAGTAAACTTTTATTCATATCATATACCAGAATATGAAATTTCAGAATATTATATTAATAAAATATATATTAAAAAAATATTATCATTTACAAAAAAAAAAAACTTATCATATAATTTTTATAATAATGAAATGATAACTCATTGTATTGATAATAATAATGAATTATATTTATTATCGGAAAATTTTAATAAAATAGAAAAAGATAGAATTTTTATGCATGATAAACTTTTTTTAAAACCTTCAACAAAAAATGTTTTACTAAATCTTTTTTCATCAAAAAATATTTTATTCGATACACTCATAATTAATGATATTTTATATGAAAATAAAACAGAGTTTAAAGAATTTTTTTATTTATTATTATATCTTATAAAAAAAGATGGTCACATATTAATAAATATATATAAAACAATAAATACAAAGAATATATTTAAAACAAATTATTTTAATAATTTTTTAGATAAAAACAAACATCTTTTTAAAATTGTTTATAAAGATAAAATTTTATTAATTTTAAGGAAAAAAAATAAAATATTTACAAAATTAGGAGAGCGTTCTTATATATGATTATGAAAAATTTATATTAAAATTTAAGTAATCATCATATTTTAAAAAAAATATATCTTTTTTATTACTTGGCTTTTGATATTTATAAAAGTCTTTTATTTTTTCTGTTTTTTTAAAAATTCTTAAATATTTTGATAATATATGATATATAGTCATTTTATTAATAGTATATTCTTGACTATTTAGATCAATTTTGTAATATTTAAAAAAATTTAATAATAAATTAAAATTACCTAGTTCCAAGCATTTATTTATAAATGTTTTAACATATTCTTTTTTTTCAATATACTTAATATCTAAATCAGATATTTTTTTATTTATAAATTTTAATATATTTTTTTCTTTCTTTTCATTTTTAAAATGTTTTTTAATAATATATCCATAATCATTCATTATTTCATTTGATATAATATATGATTCTTTAGCTATAGCAAATTTTTTATCTAAAATTAATAGTTGTGTATATATAGATTCTTTTACAGAATCAAAACCAAAATCATCTCCTACAATAATACTATTTGGATATTTATTCATTACTACCGATAATACTTTATTTAAATAATATGTTTTTTTTTCAAAATCAATATAAAACAAATCAACTTCTATGGACCATAATTTTAAAAAATTAATTATTTGATCTATTTCTATTAAAGTCATTACACTATAAACTTGGTCACATGCACTCATATTTTTATGAAAAGTTTCTATTCTTGGTATTGAAAAATAAAAATTATCAATAGGGGAATATTTATCAAATTTATAATTAGTATGTAATATTGGTTGAAATATGTCAAAACAAAAAATTATTACATTTGGATCTATTTTTTTCATAAATTTTGTACTTGACCCCAACCATGTACCTAATTCAACAATTATTTTTGGTTTTTTTTTTTTTATAGCATATTCCAAATTAATTTTAGTACTTTCAGATAACCATCCATGTTCATATTCAATAATATGTTTTGTATTTTTTATATTATTTATATTATATTTTTTAAAGATCCCATCTCTATATAATTCTTTAAATCCATTTAAAGAATCTTCAAATAAATTAAAATTAGAAATATTTTTATTACTTATAACACCTCCATATAATTTATTTACTCTAAATAAAAAATCATTGTAAAAATCATTATCATTATTACATGTAACATTGAATCCATTTAATAATTCAGCTTGTATTGCAGTAATTATTAAATTAAATTCCTCATCTTTTTTTATAACTATTGGATAAAGAGGAGTAAAATTAAATGTATAATTAAATTGTTTTTTATTATATATTACTAAAATATCAAAATTATTCTTATTTAATGAATCATATATAAATTTATTTAAATTATTATCTAATTTTTTATATAGTATTTTTTCAGGTTTTATTTTTGAAATTTTTTTTATATTTTTTGTAATATATTTTCTATTATCATTTCTTTTATACAAAATATTAAAAATTAAATTATTATCTAGTTTATTTGAATATGTATTTTCTACATTCATATATTATTAATTAATATAAATATAATATTATAAATTTATAAAATATTATAAATTTATAAAATTATATTATTTTAATTAATTAATCACCATGTATAATTATATTTTCTTTTTTTTCAACAATATTATTATTTAATAACCAATTCTTAATTTCATTTCTCCAATCTCCCTGTATAACAAAAACTAATCCATATTCTTTATCTTCTTTTACTGCAATAGATGAATGTGTAATATTTTTTTGTAATTGTTTACCTAATTTTTTCATTTTTTTTTTATCATTTTCTAAATATGGGCCTAAACCACTAATACTAATAATGCATTTTTTTCTATTTCTTTGTTGTTTACGAATATGAATTTTTTCTTTTTTAATATTATTTTGCGAATCATTTGTTATGTTACCATCCAGTTCCGATATTGCATCAAAAAAAACATTTGACATATAATAATTTTAATAATATTATGTTTTTAAGTAATAAAATAATTATTTGAGTTTTATACTGGTGAATTAAAAGGAATAATTGGATTTTTAAAAAAAATATTTTTATTTATTATTTTATTATTACAAGAGCTATTCATATAATCACGTATTTTTACAAATTTATTTTTTATATATTTGCAAATAGTTATTAATATATCTTTTAAACATTTGCAAATATTTTTAATTTTAGGAAAGATATATAAACAAAATTGGCACATTGCTTGTATCATTCCACAAATTGCAACAATTCCAATTAAGATTATCATACTCCAAAATCCAGAAGCATAAAAATTACCCATTTTTAAATTAGTTTTTAATAAACAAATATTACTAAATATATTAAGTTAATTTAAGAATAATATACTTAGGATAAAATAATCAAAGAATAATTAATTCAATTTTTTATATAATTATAAGTTAATTTATATTATAAATATTTATTTTTATAATTCATTTATACTAGATAATTTAGTAAAAAAGTGAAGAACAGTTTTATTTTTTCCAAAGAAACACGTCATTTGTCCGTCATCACCTTTTTCGTAATAAAGATTCCATTCCTTATTTTTTAACATAAATAGATGGATATCTTTATCACCATAAGTATAACAAGTTTGCCATTTAAAATCACCGTCACCTAAATTATTTGGATATGTTTTTTTTTTTTTCAATTAATACGATTGGTATTTCTTTATTTATATTTATTTCATTAATATTTGCATTTGTTTGAGTAAACGATTTATGTTTATTATTTGTTATTTTATTTCTCTTGGTAAAAGAAGATCCCATGATCTTTTATATTAAAAATAATGTATAGACACAATTTACTTTAATTTTTATTTATCTGAATATATAACTTAATTAATAATAAATAATAATTTCAATTTTTTAAAAAACTATTAAATATAATTTATAATTAATTTATATTTTTAATATAAATTAATTATAAATATTATTTGTAAAATAAATATATATATATATATTATATGATTAATAAGGATATTATTACTATTATATTAGGGATTATTTATTTATCAGAAATTTATAAAATTAATACCTTATTTACATTAAATAATAGAAATATTGTAATAATTATTTTAATAATACAGATTATTAATAAATTATATACTCATGAACATTTTACAAATAGCTGTGAACCAGGATTTGATTGTAGTTGTAATTTTGTTCAGGATGTTGATGAAAATAGAAAATTATTTAATAGTATTAGTTATTCTATGTCTAATATGAACGATGTTGTTATAAATGGTGATTTAACAATAAATGGAGATTTAGAATTAAATGGTGATATTAATGAATTTAATAAAGTATCTATTCAGGATTTTGACATTAATTCCTCAAAAAAAAAAAATAATTTTTTTGTGGATATTCATAGAAAAAGTGGTAATGGTGAAATATATATACCAAACGCTAATTTTAAACAAATTGAATGTGGTGGAGTTAATTTTAGAGATCAATATAATATTGTTTTAGACTATGTTGATGAACGTGTAGAACAAATAAATCCAGTTATTAAGGGTGATTATATTGTAGAAGGAAATGTAAGATGTCTTGGTAATGCATATGCAAATTACAGTGGAAAAGGGTCAGAAGATGCACCTTTTTGTACTCATGTTCAACTATATGGTCCAAAGTCTTACCTTAATATTTGGAGTAGTGGATTTGAATATTATAAGGGTACTGGAGGTTTTTTTGATGAATGGTAATAATATTTATTTTAATTAAATAATTAAATATTATATAATTAAAATCTTTATACATTATATAAATGATAAAAAAAAATATAGATATTATTTTATTAATAATTATTTTGTTATTAGATCATTTCAAACGTATAAATTTAGATAATAATTATTATTTATTTATTATAATATTATTTATTGAATATATTAATTATTATAAATCATTTGAATTATTTACTGAATCTTCTATACATAATACAGCAATTTTACAAAATATTTTTTCAATATTTAATGAAGAACAAGTTACTTTAAAAAATATTATAGTTGATGGTGATGTAAGAATTACAGGTAGTCAAGTCGATGCAAAAGATTTGGTTATTTTATCAGATAAAGGTATGTCATTAAATGGTTGGGAATTTGAAAAAAAAGGAAATGATAAATTGTTAATATATAATAAAGACGTAGATCTAAATAAACAATCTATATATGGTAAGAATCTATATAGTAAACATAAAAAATTATATGTGAAACCAAATCTAAAATATTTTTTTAATTGTTGTGATAATGATCCCCCTTATGGTCTTAGTTGTCATTGGAGAGCTAATCAAAAGCAATATGATGTAGAACGAGCAGGTTCATGTTATTATGGAACATGGAAAGAGTGGACTGATTTATATGGTGAAATAGATAATGCTAAAAAATATGCTGCTACAAAAATATCAAGTAAAGGTGATATAATTAAGCATTCAGATTTAGCCATTTTTTCTGATATTCAAGCAGGGCAAATAAGAGGTAGAGTTTTGCAATTCAAAGATTTATGGTATTCTAAAGGACGTGGTCGGACAGCATTTCATGATAGTGGTATTGAACAATATAAGGAAAATGGTAATTTAAATTGGTCACGATGGCCACCATCACCTGCACCTCCTCCACCTCCAACAGTTGGTGAAAGCATTGTTGGAGGAATAGTTAGTCTTTTTAGATAAATATTTTAAATATTTTATTATAATATTATTAAGAATTATATTATAATAAAATATTACATTATATTATTATGAATATATATAATAATATAATAATTATAATTTTAATAATTACAATAATTCTAAATTATTTTCAAGTAATTAATATAAATAGTAAAATAATATTATTAATTATTATTATTAATAGATTATTAAAAAAAAATCTATATGAGAATTTTACTGATGTATCAGCTGATGAATATAAAGAAGTAATTCCAGATGATATTGTTCCTGAATTAGGATGTACTAAAGAATATCCTTATCTATCATCACATGATGGCCAAACTTATTGTTATAATAATCGTAAATGTACCGATGCTGAAGAAAGAATAAATGATTATTGTGGTCCTAATACTCGTGTAGTTGGATCAGCAACTGACCCACCGGATGAGGGTTGTACAAAACAATATCCATATAGAACAAAACATCCAGATGATTCAAGTGACGATTTTAAATATTGTTATACTAATAAAAAATGTACTACTCCAGAAGGACGCCCAGAAGAAGATTGTGGAGCAACAACTAGAGCTTCTCCACCGGATGTATATAAAGCAAGTGATCAATGGATAGCGTGGTACAATATGTCAAAAGAAGATCAAGAAGCTACGAAAAAAGCATGTGATGATATAGATAATACTGTATTTAATCTTGGTGTTTGTACCCAATTATCTGAAAAAGAAATATGTGAACAAGAAGGAGGTACATATATATCCGGTTTAAAAACCGGAGGTAAATCTATATGTGAAAGACCTGAAGAAATACAAGAAAGAGTAATAGAATGTTGTGAATGTGTAAATACAATGGATGATAAAAAACTATTTAGATTATTTGGGCAATTTTTAAATGGAGATAGTGCAACAATACCAAATGAATTTGCAAAACCACTAACAATTAAAAGAAAATTAATGGTAAATGGTAATATTTATGTTAAAGGAAAAGTACGTTTGGTAAATGAAGCTAATAATAAATTATATTTTAGAAATGGTTCAGTTATAAATGCTAATAATAAGGAATTATTGCAAATAGGTTCTTCTGGGACTCATCATTTAAATGTAAGTAATAATTTTTTATATGGTGATAATACAATGTCTATAAAAGAAACTTTTAAAAATAATAACACTGATGAAAAAAAAAGAAAAGAAGCTTTTAAAAATATTAAAAAAAAGTTAGAATTCAAAGAAAAAAAAGAAACTTTTAAAAATAATAACACTGATAAAAAAGAAAGAAAAGAACATTTCTTTAATTTGATGCAGACTATGGCAAACCATTTCGCAAAAATACAAGAAATGCATGAACAAGCAATGGAGACTGCAAGGGTAACCGCAGAAGCAGAGCAAGCAAGGCTTGCTGAATTGGAAAAAATTGTAAATGTTGATAACCCTGGATTCGAATTACATGATCTTGGTCAATTAACTGGAAAGGTTGGCTCTATAGGTTATAAATTAGATCATAAAATAGAAAATTCTAAAGATGGTCTTAATTCTAGGCAAGGTCCTTTAACGGTAGAGAAAAGAATGTATGCAACGGGACAATTTACAGCAAGGAGCTTTACACATAACGGAACACCTGGTCAGTGCTATATACATGCGACTGAAAGTAGAAAATATATGGATTGTGGTTATGATGGCCAATGGAGACATCAAACGGGAGAATGGTTTTCACATATAAGTTAAAAATTGTTTTATAAAAATTTTTAATTTATTTTATAATATTTATTTTTAAATAAGTAAATAAAGTATATATATACTAATTGGTGTTGATATTACTAATATAGTTTTTTTAAATGACCATTTTTTTATACATTTATTAATAGATTCTCCAACCTCTTCTCCTATTTCTTCTAGTTCATCTTTATTTAAATTAGGCATATATTAAAAAATTATATATTTTTTTATGTAATTATACTTAAAAAAATAATTATTTGATTTATTAAAATGAATATATATAGATTTTTTTTATTTTTAATAATAAAATTATTTTTTATAAATCAAATATTCTCTTTAGAATTAATATCATTAGAACCTAATATTATTTATAAAGATTTTTCCTCACAAATAGATATTCATGAAACAAATATAGCAGTTAAATTTAATAGGAATTATTCAACAAACGATATTATGTTACATATAGGTTTTTTAGAATTACCATATGATAGAATGCCTCCTGAATATGGATATATATATTGTAAAAATAAATATGGTCATATTGTTAAAGATTTATCATATCAAGAAGAATTTTATTATTCATGTTGTAAATTTAAATATAGTCATAATATGATAAATTATTATATTTGTCCTATACCTCCTGCTAATATAAATCCAGATCCAATAAGAACTTTATTTAATGATGATATAAATAGTGTTTTATTAAAGTTAGTATCTAATGAAAGTAATTGGAAAATTAGTAATAAAAATATAATATATAAAGAATCAGATTCTATAACAGGATTTTTTAAAAGAGTTTTTGTATTTATTATAATTGTTTCAATATCTATTACAATAATCACTTATTTAATGGAAAAAATAAATTTTTTTTCAAATAAATATCCATTATTTACATTAATTAATCATTTATTATGTACATTTTTTATAATAATGTATGAAA
>MDTB01160208.1_pt1 | contig 14166 bp, 9 predicted proteins | sample 811161 | NCBI WGS metagenome assembly MDTB01 (sample SAMN05326650, study PRJNA326480) | marine metagenome | isolation source: seawater | place: Mediterranean Sea | collected 2009
ATTAGATCAAGAGGGTAATTACCTTTTTGGTGATGATGCAATATTGGTAAGTAATAATAATAATTCGTCCTGGATTGCAGTTTATCATTTAAATATGGCGGTAGATGATAATGGTAATGCAATCATATCAACTGTAGACCAGCGGACTGGTAATTGGGAAGTGTATGTCTGGAAAGTGAGTCCAGATGGAACGATGCTATGGGGTAATGAGGGTATTGCTGTTACAAATTCTAGTACTAGTAATATGTCACCACGTCTAGCAGTTCTACAAGATAATAGCGTCATTGTCACCTGTACCAATAATGATGATAAGGTCTTATTCCAGAGAATATCATCTGATGGTAGTTTAATGTGGGGTGATGGAATTCTTATTGAAGATAATACTGAATCTCTGATATCTCCTCAACCGACAATTGACTCAAATGGGAATGTCATAATTCAATGGATTGGACAATCGGGACCAATTTGGGCTGCTGATAGTAAAATTTATTTACAAAAGTATAATTATAATGGAAATCCTCAATGGGAAAATCCGACAGTAACAGTGGGTCCGGTCGTGTTTCCTATGGGCAATTGGTCCCAGCAGTTAATATCTGAAGCTGGTGGTGGTAGTTTTGCGGCTTGGACACAGTTTTCTGGGAACGTTCAGAATGCAGTTTCCCAATATATCACAGAAGAAGGTGAGATTGCATGGGCAGAAGGCGTTTCTTTATCAACGAACTCCAGCAATTTTCGTATGTCACCTATGCTTTCTGTTGCCCAAGAGACGCAGGAACTTATGGCAGTTTGGAGGGAAGCCACTGGGAGCCAATCCGAGCGTGGAATATTTGCTCAAAGATTGGATAGCAGTGGGAATCAGCTCTGGGGGTCTAGTGGAGTTCCAGTTGTATCCATGAATAGTAGTTATGACTATCTAGATCTTTCTATAGCAGCTTTTGGTGAAGATTTAATTTCGGCCTACATACAGCAAGGTGCCAATATGAATGGTGATATTTATGCCAATAGGCTAAACGCAGAAGGAGATTTGGTTTGGGCCAATGAAACGGTAACCATAACAAATTCAGGTACGGCTAAATCAGATATGATGTCCAGGAAAGGTTCTAATTGTCTTTTTATTTCATGGTCAGAGAATGGTTCTGTCTATGCTCACTGTCTTCGTGATGATGGTACTTTGGGTCCAACAGAAGAAGTAGGTTCGGATTGTACTGCTGATGATGGTACAGATGGTGTTGAGCTATGGGGTGAGTGTTATTCAATTGAGAATACAACTGAGTTGGATTTGTCCAACAGTGGACTCACAGGCTCCATTCCCTCCGAGATAGGGAATCTTATCAATCTAACTTATTTAGGTTTAGGTGAAAATCAACTCACAGGTGAGATTCCTTCAGAGATAGGGAATCTTACTAATCTGACTGGTTTGAGTATAAGGGTTAACCAACTCACAGGTTCCATCTCATCCGAGATAGGGAATCTTACTAATCTGGAAATTTTGGAATTACAAGTTAATCAATTCACAGGTCTCATTCCATCTGAGATTGGGAATCTTACCAGTCTAAATTCTTTGGTTTTACACAATACTCAAATCACAGGAGAGATACCTCCAGAAATAGGTTTCTTAACAAATCTTACTTATTTGAATTTAAGCTATAACCAACTCACAGGTTCCATCCCCTCCGAGATAGGTAATCTTACTAATTTAGAATGGTTGCATTTAAACGACAATCAAATCACAGGAGAGGTACCCCCAGAGATAGGTTATTTAACTAATTTGTATTGGTTAGATTTAGGCTTTAATCAACTCACGGGAGAGATTCCATATGAGATCGGTTATTTGATTCATTTGTATTGGTTGCATTTAAACGATAATCAATTCACAGGAGAGATAACATCAGAGATATGGAATCTAACCAATCTAGAGGATTTGATTTTAAACGATAATCAACTCACAGGAGAAATTCCTCCAGAAATAGGTAGTCTAACTAACCTGACTCATTTGATTTTAAACGATAATCAATTCACAGGAGCAATTTCAGAGAGTATTTGTGATTTGAATATTAATTGGGGTTATGATTCTGTTTTTGGGATTTTCAACAATCAATTTTGCCCACCATATCCATCTTGCATTGAAGATTATGTTGGAGAACAAGATACCACCAATTGTGAGCAAGTATCAATTATTGATGAGACTCTCCCAAATACATATAACTTTTACAATGCATATCCAAATCCATTCAATCCTGTGACAACGATTCAATACGAATTACATAGTAGCGAATTTATAAAAATAAATATTTATGACGTTACAGGTCGCGATATAAAGTCATTGGTTAATATAAAAAAAGATGCAGGGTATTATTCAATCCAGTGGGATGCTACCAATAATAATGGGGAACCTGTATCGGCAGGCATGTATATTTATTCCATTCAGGTAGGTAAATTTAGACAGGCCAAGAAAATGGTTTTATTAAAATAATATTAATTCATGGACAACCATACTTTGAGGAAGAGTTTTAGTTCTTTGGTGAGCTGTGGTATAATCCATTTATTCTTGTATGTCTTTGTGCATTTTTAGCCAAAATAATCTATAACGAGAAACCCACTAAAATCAGTGGGTTTCTCGTTAGTAATTAACCAGTAGCGGAGGAGGGACTTGAACCCCCGACACGTGGATTATGATTCCACTGCTCTAACCAGCTGAGCTACTCCGCCAATAAAGACTTATAAATAATTAAATTATTATAAATATTTGTTTATAAATCCTCGAAATCTATTACTATTTAAACCAAATAATTAATTAAATAAATATAAGAAAAGGTTGTAAAAAATTTACTAGCTATGTAATAAAAAAAACTTCTTTATTACGCAATAGTTTCAAGTAATTTTTAGGCCATTTTAACACACACAAGAGGAAGTAAATGTATAAATCGATTGAAGAATTTATGGGTTTAGTAAAATCAAAAAATACAGGTGAGGTAGAATTTCATCAGGCAGTACATGAAGTTATAGAGTCTTTGTGGGACTTTCTAAAAGATCACCCGCACTATTTACATGCAAAGGTATTAGATAGGATGATTGAGCCCGAAAGAGTTATACAATTTAGAGTTCCATGGACGAATGACCGTGGTGATGTTGAGGTAAATCGAGGTTTTCGGGTGGAATTTAATTCTGCTATTGGTCCTTACAAGGGCGGATTAAGATTTCATCCATCTGTCAATCAATCTATTTTAAAATTCTTGGGTTTTGAGCAAGTTTTTAAAAATAGTCTTACCACTTTGCCAATGGGTGGGGGAAAAGGTGGTGCTGATTTTGATCCAAAAGGAAAATCTGATAATGAGGTGATGAGATTCTGTCAGAGCTTCATGACGGAGCTTTCTCGTCATATCGGACCTGATACAGATGTTCCTGCAGGAGATATTGGTGTAGGTGGGAGAGAGATAGGTTTTTTATTTGGTCAATATAAAAGGATTAGAAATGAATTTACGGGTGTATTGACTGGTAAAGGTATGAACTGGGGAGGGTCATTAATTAGACCCGAGGCAACCGGATATGGTTGTGTTTATTTTGCAGATGAAATGTTAAAAAAAGCTGGTAACAGTTTTGAAGGTAAAACTGTTGCAGTTTCTGGGTCAGGAAATGTAGCTCAATATGCAACTGAAAAAGCAACACAATTAGGTGCAAAGGTGATAACATTATCAGATTCTTCAGGTACTATATATGATAAAAATGGTATAGATAATGATAAATTACTTTGGTTAATGGATTTAAAGAATACTAAGAGAGGAAGAATTAAAGAATATGCTGATGAATTCAATGTTGATTACCATGATGGTAAAAAACCATGGAGTGTTCCTTGTGATATAGCGTTACCATGTGCCACTCAAAATGAAATAAATGGAGAAGAGGCTAAAGAGCTAGTGGATAATGGCTGTAAGGTTGTGTCTGAAGGAGCTAATATGCCTTCTGATCCAGAAGCAGTAAATATATTTCAAAATGGTAATATTCTTTTTGGTCCAGGAAAAGCTGCAAATGCAGGCGGAGTTGCAACTAGTGGACTAGAAATGAGTCAAAATAGTTTGCGTCTCAATTGGTCTAGAGAAGAGGTCGACAGCAAGCTTCATAGTATTATGCAAAATATTCATGAGTCATGTGTTGAATATGGATTAGATAAAGGAGGGATAAACTATGTCAAAGGTGCTAATATTGCTGGATTTATTAAAGTAGCGGACTCTATGTTAGATCAGGGAGTTGTATAATCTAAATACCAGAAGAGTCTTTCTCGTCCATTCTTTCTGATTTATTTGGTGTTGGTTGATAGATAATGCCTTTTCCCGTAGTACCATCTAAGGTCATACTTAATGGTTTATCAAAGTGATACCAATCAGTATAAGTTTTGGATTCAACGATGTTTTCATCTTTTAGCCATCCCATTTTTAGTTTATCATCTTTATTTTTTGGATTAAATGTTATATAAGATACATGTAAACTTGTTATATTTTGGAAAAAATGGCTACCAAAAGATGGGTCAATTGGAAGGTCTAATAAACCCACTTCAATAATCGCCTTGGCTTGGGATATTTGTCTCCATTGCACAGGGATACCTAGCCAAGAGTCTGCTGAACCCCATCTACCTGGACCACATATAATGTAACGTTCGTCATTTTTAAATTTTTTGTTAAAATATGATACCTCTCTAGCAATAGCGGTTGTTTTACTTGGATCGAATGAGCTTTTTCGAACAATAAGTAAATCTTTTATGTCATTAGTTTTTCCATCTCCTAATGTGATACTGCTTTTACAAAAAATTTCCTTTTTCTTATCGTCTTCATTTTGAAAAGAAGTGTTCAATCCAGACAAAACCATTGGTTTGATTTGTAATAGGCAAAATTCTGAAATAGAATTATTTTTCATATTGACAGCAAATTCTATTTCAACGGGACATCCAAGAGCTTGTTTGCCAATAGATAGAATTTCCTTTGTCAAATCTGCAAGTGGAATACTATCCCATTTCAGGATGGGTGCAAATGATATTATTCGTGTACCTTTCTTTGATAAAGTATCTTTAATATTATTATCATCTTGAGAAATGACACTTCCTACCCATTTCAGTGACCCATCTTCTTCAGCATCATTTAGTGTGTATGGTAATAAATCATCCTGTTTCTGATCTTTGACCATTAATGGTAGTCCGTAGAATTGATTCTGTGAATTTTGAAGAGTAGATTTGATTGAATAGAATTGAGGTAAGATTAATGGATAATTTGGTGAAATTCTAAGGCATTTTTCTCCATCAACAATTGTTCGTCCAAATCCTAACGCAAGAAAGGCTACTCCTTCATTACGTTTCATGTAAGAAACTGGGTAATAATTCACGCTCTGTAATACACCGCTAAATGTTGGGTAAAATCTTTTATTGTCATATTCTTGTCCTACAATTTCTTGTATTAAGATTGCCATTTTTTCTTCAGTTATTCTATGAGCGGTATTATTTAGTAAGGATTTAGCCTCTTTCCTAAATGTAGATGCATAGACCTTTTTTATTGCCATAATTAATTCATTCAATCTTTTTTTATCAGATCTTGAATTATTTGCCAGCATATATGTTTCATATGTGCCTGCTAAAGGTTGGTATTGTGAATCTTCTAAAAGACTTGAAGAGCGGACAGCAAGTGGATGTGTATTTTCTTTAATAAATGAATCAAGTTTTAGAGTTAGATCTATTGACAGCAAAGCATTCATGAAAGCTTTCTCTATTATTTCATCATCATTTTGCTTATTTGTTGCTAATTCCCAAAGTTCATTATCCTTCATAAATCTATCAAATTCATCAGTCCCAATTACAGCGCAGTGCGGAACTCTTATATTTATATCTTTAAATTTATTTTTTATTCCAGAATGAATTAACATTGACCTAGCAAAACCAAGGCCACGTGCTTTGCCTCCTAGAGAACCGCCGCATAATCTAAAAAAATCTGACTTTTCTCTCATAAATCGGGAAGAATGATAATCTAAGACTCGAGCTTTGCTATCTTGTTTCTCAATATTTAGTTGGTCTAGTAAATAAGAACGAAGCGATTCTCCCGAATGAAACTGATGTGTAAAAATTGATCTTAATTTTGATGCCAATCCAAATTCTGTCCTAGCAGCTAGCCAATTAGAGAAATGATGACTTTTGGCGTGATAGATTAATGATTCTTCAGGAATCTCTGATATTCCTTCAATAAATTCCTGAATTGTACTTGCAATACTAATCTCTTCTTGATTTGGCATTCTGAATATAAAGTTTCCGAATCCAAAATTATTTATCATAAAATTTCTTAAGTCATTTAATAATGTAGGCGAATTTTTATGAAGGAAATCAGCATTAACCTTTTTGGCCATACTTTCATTAACCTTCTGAGTGGATTGTAGTAAAAATGGTATTGATGGGTCAATTTTTCGGGCCCATTTCACAAAATCAATACCGGCCTTAGAATTTATTACCCCCTTATGAGGAAATCGAACATCTGAAATAACACCAATCATATTATTTTTATATTTTTTAAAGAATTTTTGAGCTGTTTCAAAATTTGGAGTTAGTAATATTTTTGGTCGAGCACGTAGATGTAGTAATCGTTGTGATTGACTTAAGCTACTGTTAATTAAATTTTTTATTTGGTACATTATTTCTTTATAAATCAATGGCAAAAGAATGGAATATACTCTAGGTGAATCTTCTATTAATAAAATTGATCTTACATCTCGATTATTTATGTCCTGATTTGCATTTTTTCTATCCTCAACATATTTAATTATTGCTGGAAATACACCGGCATCACCTGACCATATAAATACACGATCAATTGAATTTGGAGATATTGTATTTGACAATTGTTTTAGTTCAGATTCATCAAAAGATAATAATATAACAGGTTTTTTTGGATAGGAAATTTTTATTGCTCTGCCTAAAGAAATAGGATCTTTATCTTCGATTCTTAACATAACGATTACAAGATCAAATTTTTTCTTTGTTATTATTTTTAATGCATCATTTCCCGTTGAAACTATCGTAACTCGAGGTGCATAGTTAAAATTCATCCCTATATATTCAGTAAGGATTTGTTCTGTTAAGTGTCCATCTTCTTCGAGAATAAAAGCATCATAAGGACTGGAGACTAGTAGAATCTCATGTACCCTGTGTGGCATAAGATCCTGAAAATCGATGTTTGTATTACCACCAACAAAAAAATCATTCATATAATAAGTTACCTTATATGATTATGAAGCAAAATTAATCCAAAGTGCTTTGGCATGTAAAACTATTTACCATTAATTTATTAACATAGATATAGTATTTTTGAAAAAAAATCATAAGTCTAATTTTATTTACCAATAACCACAGAACATTAATGATAGATTTTAAATTGTATCCTATGTTTATAAAAAAAAATAAAAAAAGAATATTATAATATATGTTAAAGAAGCTACACTCGTTTGATATAAAAGGAAAAAATGTATTAATCCGTACTGATTTCAATGTACCAATAAGCAATGATAAAGTAACAAATAATTATAGAATTAAGGCTGCTCTGCCTACTATAAAGGCTTGCATAGAATCAGGGTCTGGAGTCGTAATCATGTCACACTTAGGTAGACCAAAAGGAAAACCAAATTCTAAATTAAGTCTTATGCCAGTTGGTGAAGAATTAGCTAGCCTATTGGAAATGCCAATTAAATTTTCTCTTGATTGTATTTCAACAGATGCGATTGATACATCAATCAGCTTAAAACCAGGAGAAATTCATCTTTTAGAGAATCTACGGTTTCATGATGGTGAGGAGAACAATAGTGAATATTTTTCTTCTCAACTAGCTCGACATGGCCAAATATTTATTAATGATGCATTTGGCACAGCACATCGTTCTCATGCATCTAACGTTGGCGTTGTATCATTTTTCAAAAATGCGGGTATAGGATTTTTAATGGATAAAGAGTTGAATTATCTTGATCGTTTCATGGTTAGACCAAAACGACCTTTCACACTTATAGTTGGTGGGTCAAAAATTATTTCAAAACTGAAATTAATTGAGAATTTTTTGGATAAAACGGATAATATTATTATTGGTGGAGGAATGGCGTTTACCTTCTTAAAAGCTCGAGGTAAAAAGGTTGGGGGTTCAATTGTAGAGGAAACCATGATTCAAGTAGCTAAAAGGATATTAAATAAGGCTAGAGTAAAAGGTGTTAAATTCTTTTTACCTACAGATGCTATATGTGGAAAAAAAATTGATGATAAAAATCCAAAAGGGTCATTCCAAATACAAGATATCCCTAATAATTTAATGGGTCTTGATTTAGGTCCAGAGTCAATAATTGGATTTAACAATATACTTTCAGATTCAAATACTATATTGTGGAATGGTCCAATGGGTGTTTTTGAATCAAAGGATTATGAAATAGGAACTAAAGAAATAGCTATGCATTTAGTAGGTTGTTTAAGCAATGAGGCTAAAGTAATTGTGGGTGGTGGTGATACAGCAGCAGCAATTGAATCTTTTGGATTATTGGATGAGATGACACATGTTTCCACTGGTGGTGGATCCTCATTAGAGCTGCTAAGTGGAGAAAGTTTAAATGCATTGCAAGTATTAGAAAGATAAAATGAAAGTAAAACCTATAGTTGCTGGAAATTGGAAGATGAATAAGACTCCATCTGAAGGATATCTTTTCGTTGATAGGTTGAAGAATTTACTTTTGGATATCAAAAATGTATCTGTTATTTTCGCTCCGCCTTTTACAGGGCTCTTTGACATGAATATTAAAGAACCGCTTTTTTCTGCTGCGCAGAATTGTCACTGGGATTCTTCAGGTTCATATACAGGAGAGATTTCTGTGTCAATGATAAAAGACTGTGGTGCTCAATATGTGATACTAGGTCACTCTGAAAGACGCCAGATATTTGGTGAATCTGATGAGTTAATAAATAAAAAAATTACAACTGCATTGTCAGGTAATATCATGCCAATACTTTGCATTGGTGAAACCGCAGAAGAAAGAGATAATGGTAAGACAAATATGATACTGAATAAACAAATAAACAATGGACTTAAAGCTGTAAAAGATATAAAAAATTGTATAGTTGCATATGAACCAGTTTGGGCAATCGGTACAGGGCTTACTGCTTCTAATAATCAAGTAGAAGAAGCACATGGTTTCATTAAGAATACTGTCAGAGAAAACTATGGAAAATCACAAGATATTCAAGTACTATATGGTGGGTCTGTAAATGAATCAAACTCAGAAGAACTTTTTAATCTTAATGAGGTAGATGGGTTCTTGATAGGAGGGGCTAGTTTAAATTTAGATTCATTTGTATCTATTATACAAATCGTAGAAAAAGCTCAGGAGAAGAAGTTATGACCGGAATTTTAATTGTAATACATACTATAGTTAGTCTACTACTTATTGCAGTGGTCTTAATGCAAGCTAGTCAAGGAGGGGGTCTTTCGGGTACATTTGGAGGCAATGCTGCAAGTTCAGTTTTGGGTGGGCAAAATGCAGGAAATGTTTTAAGTAGAATTACAACGTGGCTTGCGACATTGTTTCTTATTTTAGCAGTTATAATTAGTATTTTAAGTGGCCCTTCAGATAGTGAAACCTCATCATTGGTGAAGCAAGCTGCCGAAAATAGACCTGAAATATCAAACGAAGAAGTACTACCATTAGAAAATGATGCTGTTTTAGATCTTGATAGCGAGTAATAAAATAATATTGCCGAAGTGGTGGAACTGGTAGACACGCTGTCTTGAGGGGGCAGTGGAGGAGACTCCGTGCCGGTTCGAGTCCGGCCTTCGGCACAGTGGGAAAATATCATCTACAAAGAAAATATTTTTTATTTTTCAAACATTTGCCCAAATCGTCTTGTGGAATTAGATTCCAATATATTACTAATAGTATCTTATGTTAAAAAAACTTACAGTTTTTCTCGTTATTATAAAGTTGTGCAACTTAGATGCACAAGATTTATCTATATTTTTTTTAAAAGATGGATCAATTGTTCAAGGGAAAGTTGTTAATGAAAATCAACATCGTCTTTTTTTAAAAACTGATCAAGGAACAATAAAAATTCTCCCTTCTGATATTTTAGGTAGAGAAGATGCAGCAAAAAAAGGTGATTTGACATTTATATCCGAAAGACTCGAATATTTACAAGGAAATGTAAATCACTTATCTGGTCAAGTGAATCATTGGAATGATTCACTTAAGAATGCTCTTTTTGATCTTCATGAACTTTTCAAAAATCTAGAGGTTCTACAAAATGAATTTGAAATTGATTTACTTAGACTCCATTCACAAGGAAGAGAACAAAAGAAAAAAATAGAATATGTGGAAGATGATTTAGTTACTCAAAGGGTTGAAATTGCGTCTAATCGTCAAGAAATGGGAGGTATAGATGACACAGTATCTACTTTAAATCAGCAATTTTCTAAAGCAAGACAGAAATTAGATATTACTGCAAATCAATCTTATTTGCTTTCTGGAAATTTATCTACAATTAAAAAAGATATCCAGTCTCTTAAAAACCATCAGGATAATCAACAAAATCAGATTGATATGATGGCGGGTGCTCTTGCTAATAATATTCAAGAAGTTATTAGAGTGCAAAGCAAATTCGCTAATGTAGAAAATGGGGTTAGTGAAAATAAATCTCTTATAAATAAAAACAGTAATGACCTTATAAATAAAACTGATATGATTAGACAAGATTTTGAAAAACTATTTAATGATTTTAATAGAAGAATAGATATAATTGTATCTGATATAGATAAACTTAATAAGTCCTCAATAAAAGCAAGAAAAAATCTTACATCAGATATCCAGGATATTGTAAATGAATTAGGAATTGTTAGTGATAAAATAAATACTGTATCAAGGGATTTAAGTACCGCAGATGAAAAAATTGAGGATGTGGATACTTTTATTAAGAAGATTGAAAAAAAGCTAACAAAATTAAAAGATCAGGTTGATGCTATCCCAGTTGAGTGATGCTTATTGAATTCTAATATCCATGATTATTTAGTATTAAAATTCAACCTATGATTTATAATCTATATTTAAATAAAAGAGGTAATATGTTTTTGCATAAATTATGTTCAATATTATTTTTAAGCACAATAATGTTTTCTCAGGACCCAGAGTTTCTTCTTAATGAAGGGGAGAAGTATCTTGCAAGTGGTCAGATTAATGAAGCTGAAAATTCATTTAATAATTCTTTAAAGGTTGATCCTTCTTTTGCTCCTGCTCTTCAAGCATTGTCAAAGGTATATCTACACAAAGGCGATTTAAAAAAAGCTAATGAATTTTCTATCAAAGCAGTTCAAGCCGATGAGGATTTTAGAGATTGGTCCAATCAAATAGTCCAAATTATAGAATCTATGTCAAAAGCAAAAAAAAGTACTACCCTTGAAGAAGCAATAAAGGGTTATGAATCAATTATTGCGAATCATCCATATTATTCAGATGCATATTTTTATCTAGGCTATAGACATTATAAATCTCAAGACATTGAATCAGCATCAATGAGTTTCTCAAAAGCTCTAGAAATTTATCCTGATCATAAAAATGCTAAAACTATGTTAGGTAATATCACAAAAAAATTACTTAACGATGGTAACAAATCTTATAAAAGAGGAGACTTAAGTAAGGCAATATCTTATTATGAAAAAGCGCTTGTTTATGACCCTAGGTTTTATCTGGCTTATTTTCAATTAGGTGTGTTGCAAAAAAAACAGGGACAATCAAAAGCTGCGATTGAATCATTAAATAAGGTTTTAGATATTAAGCCAGATCATGATAAAACATGGTTTACTTTAGGAAGTGCGTATGAAACTGATGGTAATAGCGATCTTGCAATAGAGAATTATCAAAAAGCCATAGAGATAAATCCAGAATATTCAAAAGCATATGGAAACCTTGGAAAATTATTTACAGAACAAAAATCATATACTAGAGCAGAAGAGGTATTGAAAACAGCTATCCAAATTGATTCAAAATATGCAGATGGCTATATGCGATTAGGACTGTTATTTATTGAAAAAGAGAATTATGAAGAAGCTATAAGTAATCTGAAAATTTCAACAGAATTAGATGAAAAAGATTATAATAAATATTTTAATCTAGCATCTTCTTACAATCATTTAGAAAAATGGAATGAAGCTGCAGATGCTGCGCAATCCTGCATCGATCTTAAAAAGAAATTTGGTGGTGGCTGGTTAGAACTAGGATTAGCAGAATTAGGACGGAAAAATAAAACTAGAGCAAAAAAGCATTTTGAACAAGCAAGGAAAGATAGAGATTGGAGAAAAATGGCAGAAAGAAAAATTGATGAAATTAATAACCCAGCTAAATACGAAAAATAAAGCATGCCAAATATTGTTGTAAAGGGAGTCATCTTTGATTTAGATAACACTCTATTAGATTTTATGAAAATGAAGGAATTCGCTGTTAAATCTGCTATAAAGGGTATGATTGAAGCTGGATTAAAAGTGAATGAAAAAACTTCCTATAATGAAATTATTTCTATTTATGAAAAATTTGGTTGGGAAAACCAAAAAGTATTTGATGTTTTTATAGAAAAACAAATTGGATATTTAGAACATAAATTTCTTGCAGCGGGAATTGTTGCATATCGTAGAGCAAGAGAAGCTAACCTTATGGCATATCCAAATGTAAATAGGACTCTTATGGCATTAGCTAAAGCAGGAATAAAACTTGGTGTTGTATCTGATGCTCCGAGCAGAGAAGCTTGGATGAGAATCTATTATCTTAATCTTTACCATTTTTTTGATGTTGTTATCACTTTTGATGATTCTGGTGAAAGAAAGCCTTCAGAAAAACCATTCAAAATGTCTTTGGAATCACTAAACTTATTACCGGAGGAAACAATAATGGTGGGTGATTGGCCTGACAGAGATGTTGTTGGTGCAAAGAAAATTGGGATGAAGACTGCCTTCGCCAGATATGGCGATACTTTTGGAACAGTGAACTCAGGAGCTGATTGGGATATAAATGACATTTATGAGCTTGTAGAAATAATTAACAAATTAAACGGAAGTGCATGAAATTTTCATAGGTAATGATTTGGTTGATGTTTTTAGAATAGAAAATTCAATCAACACCTTAGGTGAAAAATTCCTTGATAGAATTTACACTAAGACAGAACAAGATTATTGTAAATCAAAACAAAAACCAGCCATACATTTTGCAGGTAGATTTGCTGCTAAGGAAGCCATAATTAAGGCATTAAAATCATCAGGATATAATAAGCCTATTCCTTTGTTATCAATAGATATCCAATCAGGTTTAAATGGAGAACCAATCGTAAAATTAGATATTTCATGTAGTGGAAAATGTCGACTGTCAATATCTCATACTGATACCCACGCTATTGCATTTGCTATATATATTAATCAATGAGATTAGTTACTTCAGAGCAAGCTATTGCTATAGATAATGAGACTATAAATACATTTAATATTTCAAGCAAAATTTTAATGGGTAATGCTGGTAAAAAAATTGCAAATAAAGCTAAAGAAATGGTAGGCTACAAATTTAATCTGCCAATATTATTTATATGCGGGAAAGGTAATAATGGGGGTGATGGATTTGCAGCTGCATTGCAATTACATGAAGAGGGATATTCTGTTTTTATCCATTTTGTTATACAAAAAAAAGATTTAGAATCTAATGGAAGATATTTTTATAAAGAATGTATAAAAACCTCTATTGAAATAACATACGGGTTAATACATAATGTAAAGAATGAACCTGGTTTAATTGTTGACGGTTTAATTGGTGTTGGTCTTCAAGGTGTAGTAAGAGACGAAATAGTTCCTATTATAAATTGGATTAATAAATCATATGTCCAGGTATTATCAATAGATATTCCTTCTGGATTGGATTGTAACACGGGAGTATTTAATCCTGTATGTGTTAATGCAGATGTGACTATTACCTTTGGAAATGCAAAGGTTGGAATGTTTTTAAGATTATCTCCAGAATATTGTGGTGAAATACTTGTTGAAGATATAGGACTTAAATCTCTAGAAGAATTAAATATTAAAGGATTAAAATGGAAATTATTTAACGAAAATATTATTAGAGATTATTATAAGGTAATTCATAAAGATA
>MDTB01011265.1_pt1 | contig 14165 bp, 13 predicted proteins | sample 811161 | NCBI WGS metagenome assembly MDTB01 (sample SAMN05326650, study PRJNA326480) | marine metagenome | isolation source: seawater | place: Mediterranean Sea | collected 2009
GTTTATCATTTATTTTAAATCACTATAAGTCATTTTATAGAATAATGAAAAAATTTAAAATTCAATCATTCTTACAAAAAGGTTTTTTTAAGAAAAATGTACTAAATAAAATATTTAGTAAATTTTTCTCATTATTCAATATGCCTAAGGGCACATGGAAAATTAGCTTTAACCAATTTAAGAAAAAAAACATAGAAAATTATTTATCTGAAAAATTTCAGGTAAATTATGCATTATTTGTACTTAGTATAGTATTTTTTTTATATCTTCTTTATCTCTCTATTCCAGGAATAGTCATGAGCGAGAACATTCAAAAGGAGTTAGAGGAAAAACTTAAAAAAGAATACAACTTAGACTTTGTACTAACTCCTGATATTGATTACTCGATTCTTCCAAAACCTCACTACATTATAAAAGATGTAGTGATATTTAACGAGAAAACTGGGTATCAGAAAGAGTTTAGTCAAATTAAAAGATTAAAAATTTTTATTAACCAAAATAATTTTTTAAAGATGAATAATGTTATTAAAAAAATTGAAATAAAAGATGCAAATTTTTTTGTTGAAAAGTCTGATTTTAATTTTATTGATAATTTTTTAAATAATGGATTTTCAAAAAATTCTATCAAAATTTTAAAAAGCAAAGTCTTTTATAAAAGCAACGAAGGTCAAATCGTTTCATTTTTTACTCTTGAAAATATTTTTATTTTTCATGATGAATTTAAGAGAGAAAATTCCTTAATTTCCAAAGGTGAAATTTTTAACATTCCGTTTACATTTGATTGGAAATATGATGAAAATTCAAAGGAAATAATTACAAAAGTCAAATTTAATCCATTAAAATTAAATTTTTTAAATAAGTCAAAAAAAAATAACAAAAATAAAAATTTAAAAATTAATTTTAAAAAATCTAAATTTAATACTAATTATTTCTTAAAAGAAAATTCGATCGTTATAGAATCTAACAATTCATTTCTTGGCACAAATAAGTTTGATTATAGTGGTAAAATAAATTTAGATCCGTTTGATTTCCAGATTGAGTCAGAGATACAAAAACTTAATCTAAAAAAGATTTTACCAAACAGGAATATACTCAACGAAATTTTTTCAAGGGAATTTTTGTTAAATGAGAATCTGAATGGAAGATTTACAATCAAAAGTAATAATTTGAACAATGGAAATTTTTTTAATGAAATCATGATAAACTCTAATTATGCTGGTGAAAAAATTGAATTAAGTAATTCAAAAATATGGAATAAAAAAGTCGGAAGTTTAAATTTAGATTATGGAAATATTTACTTAGAAGAAAGTGATATATTTTTTAAGGGAAAATTTAGTTTTGAAATTTTTGATAAAAATAGGTTTTATAGAAAATTTTTAGTTTCAAAAAAAAATCAAAAAGATATAGAAAAAGTTTATTTTGGATTAACTTTTAACTTATCAAATTTTGATGCTAAAATATTCTTTATATCACTAAACAATAATAAACCTATGGAGAACGATAGTCTTGATGATTTGATTTACAGTTTTAATAATAATTCAATTAAAATTAATAACTGGATAAGTCTAAGAAGTTTCGTAAGCAAAATTATATCTAGCTACTCTGGATAAATCATTTTTTTTGGATCAACAACTTTATCAAATTCTTTTTCCGATATTAAACCACTTTTTGTAGCTTCAAACTTTAATGTTGTTTTATTTTTAAGAGCAGATTTTGCTATTTTTGCAGCATTGTCATAACCTATTTTAGGTGCTAAGGCAGTGACCAACATCAATGAATTGTTTAAATAATTTTTTATTTTTTCTAAATTCGCTTTAATTCCTTTAATGCAAAATTGTGAAAAATTTTTTGAACTATCTGATAAAAGATCTATAGATTGAAGAATATTGTGAGCAATAAGAGGTTTAAATACATTTAACTCAAATTGTCCTTGAGAGCCAGCTAACGTTATTCCTGTATGATTACCAATAACTTTTACACAAACCATTGTTACTGCTTCACATTGAGTTGGGTTTATTTTTCCAGGCATTATTGATGAACCTGGTTCATTTGCCGGCAATACTAATTCTCCATATCCAGCTCTAGGACCGGAACCCAAAAAACGAATATCATTTGCAATTTTCATAAGACAAACTGCTGTTGTGTTTAATGTACCAGAGAAATTTACAATTGCATCATGAGCTGCAAGCGCTGCAAATTTATTTTTTGCAGGATAAAATTTTATTTTGGTTAATTTACTTATCTCTTTGCAAATTTTTACGTCAAAATTTTTCTTTGAATTAATTCCTGTTCCAACTGCTGTGCCCCCTTGTGCAAGAAAAAAAATTTCTTTTAAAGACGTTTCAATTCTTAAAATACAATCACTCAATTGGGAATAATACCCTGAGAATTCTTGTCCTAAAGTAAGTGGAGTTGCATCTTGAAGATGTGTTCTACCAACCTTAACAATATTTTTAAATTTACTAATTTTTTTTCTAAGTTCTTTGCTAAGATCTTTCAAAGATGGTAATAATTTTTTTTTAGTCTCAATAGCAATTGCAATATGCATAGCTGTAGGAAAAACATCATTAGTTGATTGAGACTTATTAACATGATCGTTTGGGTGAACAGGTTTTTTTGAACCCTTTTTCCCACCTAAAATTTGAATTGATCTATTAGCGATCACTTCGTTGACATTCATATTAGTCTGAGTTCCAGATCCAGTTTGCCATACTTTTAATGGAAAATTACCATCTAGTTTACCTGAAATAATTTCTTTTGAAGCCAGAACAATAGCGTTACAAATTTTTGATTCAATTTGTTTATCTTTTCCATGTACTTTGGCAGCAGCAAGCTTAATAGTGGCAATTGCATTAATTAATGATTTACTAACTAGTATTTTTCCTATATCAAAATATTTCTTTGATCTTTCTGTTGAAGCTCCCCAATATTTATCATCATCAACATTGATGGTACCCATACTATCGGTTTCTTTTCTTAATTTCATTTGGATAAAGTAATATTTATTATACATTAAAAATAATTAGAATCATATAGGAGCATTATGACAAATTTTGAAAAAGTGGGTTTATTTATGAAAACATTTGGCCAAGAAGTAAAGGTCAAGTCAGGTTTTTCTTCAGAGAAGATTAACAAATTAAGAATAGATCTTATTGAAGAGGAGCTTGAGGAACTTAAAGAGGCAATCAATAAAAAAGATCTTAACGAAACAATAGATGCTTTAACAGATATTCTTTACGTAACTTATGGAGCAGGCCATGCTTTTGGAGTTAACCTAGACAAATGTTTTGAAGAGGTTCAAAGCTCAAATATGAGTAAACTTGGTAAAGATGGTAAACCAATATTTAATGAAAAAGGCAAAGTGATGAAAGGGCCAAATTATTTCAAACCAGACTTAAACCAATTTTTAAAATAGATTAGGTTTTCCGAAATAGAATATCTTGATAATGCATAGTGGGAAAAACGAATTTTTTTAAAACTACAAAATTTTGTTCAAGAAGTAGATTTCTGATATCGTTAAAGTTATTATTTTTATAATGGTTACCGAACTGATTTTCCATTAAAATGAATGGAATTTCTTTTAATTTCATTTCTGACCCTTTGATAACATTCAATTCAAACCCCTCAACGTCAATTTTAAGTAATGTCTTTTTTAAATTTACATCTTTAAAAATATTATCAATAGTATTAGTTTGGATCTCATATTCCTCTACAAAATTTGATTTTGAAGAGGTCAAAAAATTTTTCAGTTTAAGGTATAATGATTTTTCATTAAATTCTGCTAGAGATGATGTCATGCTAAGTTTATTTACTTTCAATTTTTTATTTGAAACTTCCTTGTCCACTGCATAATTATATAAAATTATTTTGTTGTTATTAGAGAATTTTTTATTTAGTTCATTAAAGATATTTTTTTGAGGTTCAAAAGCATAAAATGAGTCGATTTTTTCAATCATTAACATTTTCTCAAGAAATTCACCTTTGTGAGCTCCCACATCAATAACCTTATCTATGTCTAATTTAAATAAATACTTTAAAATTCTTTTGTGATGAAAGGAGCTTAATGGATTAAATAGATTTTCAATTAATGGCATTTCAAAACTAATTTATTTTTTCAAATTCATTACAAATAGACGAATCTTTTTTTTTATCAAATTTCCTTAAATAAAAATGAGTTAAATCTGGGCTTTTATAAATATAAGATAGAACTGCTGATTTTATTAAATCCCTATCACTTAATTTCGAAATATTCATAATATTGCGAATAAACAATGCATCTGACCATAAAAATTGTGTTCCCAAGTTTTTGTTTTGATTTAATACTATGGGTTTAAGAGACCTTGTGCCATATCCTAAAAATTTATGTACCATGAAGTCTTGATCTTTCAAAAATGAACTAACATCTCCGAAGAGTGGTTGATCAATATATTGTTCTACCCATTCTACTTCACTAACAATCATTAATGTTTTTTCTAATGTTTTTACACCTCCTTTAAAAACATCCAGCTCTGCACCCTGTATATCGATTTTAATAAAATCGACATATTCTAAATTATGATTTTTTGAAAATTCATCAACGCTAATAGTATCAATTTCTGTAGTGTTTTTTAAGTAAGCAACATTTAAATTATTGTATAATTCTAAAAACTTCTGTTTAGGTTCGTATAGAGAGCTGCAAACAGGCATATAAGTTTCATAAAATTTTCTAGTTTCTCTCTTTTCACCAAGTGCGATTGGAAAAAATTTCATTCCGTTTTTACAGGACTTATTTAATTTTTCACACTCTTCTTTATCTACTTCAAAAGCATATATTTCAGATCCAGGAAAATGATCTAATAATATATGGAAACCTTCATTAAATTCTCCATAAGGATGAGCACCAATTTCCAGTATTTTGAAAGTTAAGTTTTTATCGAATTTTTTTATTACTTCAAAAAAGCTTTCAAGTTTTTTTAATTCAGTCATTTTTTCTCTAAATAGGCATTCAACAGAATACTTCTCAATTCATTATAACAAGCAGTTAAGCAAACGTATACATTGGTATACGGATTTCCGCATGCTTATAGTTGATTAAATTACACACATTATATAAGTTTTATTTTATTTTTTAAGTATTAATTTTGCTATAGGAATTAAGTATCAAATATGTTGTTTAGATATCCACTTTTAGAAAATGCATTCTCAAACGATGACATAAGCACAGCTATTAAAGTTGTTAAAAGTGGACGACTAACAATGTCAAAAAAAACTGTTGAATTTGAAAAAAAATTTTCAAATTTTATTAAATCAAAGTATTGCTTAATGGTTAACTCAGGATCTTCTGCAAATCTTTTAGCTTTTTTTGCTTTAATAAATCCAATGAAAAAAAATAGACTGAGAATAGGCGATGAATGTCTTATACCTGCTCTTTGTTGGTCAACATCCTTATGGCCAATTATACAAGCAGGCTTAAAACCAAAGTTTATTGATGTAGATTTAAAGACTTTTTCCCCAAGTTTTGAAATGATTAAAAAAAATATAACAAAAAAAACAAGAGCAATAATGTTAATTAATGTTTTGGGTAACTGTTCGGAGATTGACAGAATAAAAAATTTTGCAAAAAAAAAGAATATCTATTTAATTGAAGATAATTGTGAGTCATTAGGTTCCATTTATAAAGGAAAAAATCTTGGGACGTTTGGTGACTTTTCGACATTTTCATTTTATTATTCCCATCAATTGACAGCCGGTGAAGGTGGAATGATAGTTTGTAAAAATAAATCAGATTATAGAATTTTACAATCATTAAGGGCTCATGGATGGGATAGGGAAATCTCAAAAAAAAAAAATACTTTTAATTTTGTAAATCAAGGTTTTAATTTAAGACCATTGGATATATCTGCATCTATCGCAATGAGTCAGCTTCAAAGATTAAAAAAAATGATTAAGATTCGAAAATTTAATCGCGATATGATAATAAAACTTTTAAAAAAATCCCCAAATTGGGACAATCAGTTCACTTTTTTTGAGTGTAGTAAAAATTTGAAGCCAAGTTGGTTTAGTATTCCGTTATTAATAAATAAGAAATATATTAAGTTTAAGAATAATTTTTTAAAAAAACTAGAAAAAAATAAAATTGAAACAAGACCAATAATAAGCGGTAACTTTATTAACCAACCTGCAATTAAATTACATAAATTAAGATTTAACAAAAATAATTTTAAAATCTCTCAAGAAATTGAAGATAGAGGTTTTTTTATTGGTTTACCGACTAAAAAAATTAAATCAAAAGATTTTAAAAAATTAACAAATTACCTTTTAGATTTTAAATAAAATGTATAGATGTGGAATTACAGGCCATTCAGGAATATTGGGCAAATCTATTCAAAAAAATTTAAATTTTAATTATATCAAATTTAATGGAGATATAACAAAAATTAAAGAGGTTGAAAAATGGGTTTCAAAAAATAAATTTGATTATTTAATACACTTAGCTGCTATTGTACCGACATCTATTGTAGAAAGAGACTTTTTAAAATCTAAGAGGGTAAACTATATTGGTACCAAAAATTTGATAAACTCTTTAATTAAATATCGTAAAGATATAAAATTTTTTTTCTTTTCATCAACATCTCATGTTTATAATTCTAAAAATAAATTTTTTAGAATAAATGAAAAAAGTGTCACAAAACCTTACAGTAAATATGGAAAAACAAAATTATTAGCAGAAAATTATATAAAGAAAAAATTAAAGAAAATTAAAATAAAATACTGTATTGGAAGAATCTTCAGTTTTACTCATCAAAATCAGAACACTTCTTTTGTTGTTCCAAATTTATTTAAAAAGATTAAAAAATCAAAAGGTAAAAATAACATACTAAAAAATTTAAATCATTTTAGAGATTTTATTTCAGCTGATGATATCTGTAGTGCTATTGAATTGATTATAAAAAAAGAAATTACTGGTGTAATTAATATTGGAACAGGAAAAAAAATTCAAATATTAAAAATTGCAAATTTTTTTGCAAAAAAATTTAAAGTAAGGTTAATTATAAAACCAAATAAGAATCCTACATATTTAATTTCAAATAACGAAAAGTTGAAAGGAATTGGCTGGAAACCAAAAAAAAAAGATTTCTTCAAAGAGCTTAAAATGTTTAAATGACTAAGATTGCCATAATCATACCTGCTTATAATGAAAGTGAAAACTTAGAAAAGTTAGTAAACAAAATCAATGATAATTTGAATAACGTGAAAATATTTATTGTTGATGACTCAAAAACAAATGAGAGTGAACACTTATTAAGCAATAAAAAAAACGTCTACTTTTATTATAGAGGTGTAAAACTTGGAAGAGGTTCAGCTGTTCTTTTTGGTTTTACGCAAAGTTTAAAGGAAAATTTTGATTTATATATTGAAATGGATGCTGATTTTTCTCATGACCCAAATGAATTAAAGGACAAAGTTAATTTTTTTTTAAAAAATAACTTAGATCTTTTAATAGCTAGTAGATATTTAGATAAAAGCAAAATAGTTAATTGGAGCTTTTCTAGAAAAATTTTTTCAAAGATGTCGAATTTTTTAGCTAAAAAACTTCTCAAAATACCTGTAAGTGATTATACAAATGGTTATAGATTTTATTCTGAAAGGGCAACGAAACTTATAACCAAGGAGTGCGGTAAAATTGGAGATGGTTTTATAGTTTTGTCGGAAATTCTTTTGACAATAAAACTGAACGATTTAAAAATTGGAGAAACAGATACAATTTTTGTCAATAGGAAAAGAGGCGAAAGTTCTGTTAACATTAAACTAATTTTTTTATCTTTGGTTGGATTGCTTAAACTATTTTTAATTAAGATAAAAAAAACATGAAATTACTAAACAAAAAATATATTTGGTTATTACCATTATCTATAATCATTTTTAAATGGATATTAATTTTTTATTTTTATAGAGATTTTGATTTTGACATAAGAATTTTTACAAATTTCAACGATCTAGCTTATTTTCCACTTATAGTTTCTTTATCAGATTTAAATTTATCTCCTTCTTATAATGATTACTTTAAACCTACTAATCTTATAACGTTTCCGATAGCATCTACTATGTTTCATTCCTTCTTCTATAAAATATTCGGGCTTATAAGTTATGTGTTTTTGGAAATAGTTTTTGTCATTGGTGCATATTTTTTGATTTATCTTTTAGCTAAAAGAACAAGAGTAAATGATAACACAGCAGTCTTTGGAACATTGCTTTTTTTTTCATTCCCTATTTTTTTAGAATATTTAAATATTTTAGAAACTAATAACCTTTTTTTACATATTAAAAATCAGATTTTTGATTATCATTTATTAGAATTTAGATATCCAAGACCTTTAGTAAGTAATTTATATTTTTACGGTTTTTTGATTTGTCTTTTGAAATTTTATATTTCTAATAACCCAACAAGATCAAATTATATTTTTTTAAGCATTTTATTATCTTTGATACTACAAAGTTTTATTTATCTTTTTATTCTAAGTGGTTTAGCTTTTTGTACTTTTTTGTTTACAAAAATTATTAAAGATAAATACTTCATAAAAAAAAATATCAAAAATTTTATTATTTTTTTCCTAATATTTATATTTTTTAGTTTACCATTTTTTACCCAACTATTATTAGCTGAGGTTGATTACAGTGCAAGAATGGGACTGTTTCCTATGGACATTAATATAAAAAAAAATCTTTTAATTGAAACTTTTCATCATTTTTTAAATTTAAAATATTTAATTTTAATTTCAATTTTAATTTTTTTTTACTTTATTTTCAGAAAGTACAATTTAAAGAGCATCGAAAGTTATAAATTTTATTTAACTATTTTTTTATTCTCTGTGTTTACTCCATTTATATTTATAATTATTTCTCCTTATCTAATCTGGTTTAAACATTTTTTTGATGTCAAGAATTTGATTTTTTTAATAGGCATGTTTTTAATCTTTATTTTTGTGATTGATTTAATAATAAGAAACTTAGAATTCCAAAAACAACCTTTCAGTTTTATATTTGTTTTTTTGTTAGTTATAAATTCAGTTCATCATTATGATAAAATTAAAAAAAGTAGTTTGTTGAATAATAATTACCTGACCGACCTAGAAGAAGTAATAAAAGAATATAAATTTTTAAACTCTGAAAATAAAACTAATATTTTTTCAAATTCTAGATTTATTAATTTTTATTTTACTCATAAAAAACAAAATATTCTATTTCCCAAAGGTTGGCATGTCGCATTAAACGATAATCAATTAGAAATCTTAATGATTAATTCTTTTAAAGCTCTGGGAGCTAATCAATCGAATTTCGAAAACTTTATTCAAAACAAAATTAGCTGGAGAGTTGAAAATCAAATAAGTCAAATAACTGGTTATAAGTATCAATTTAATTCATTTTATACATACTTTGACATCGAAACTTACGGGGAAGATGAGATCAAATTTTTGAAACAAAATAAAATATTTCTGTCAGAGTCGATGGCTTTATCAAAAAATGAGATTGAACGACTTTCAACTAGATTTAAAAATCATATACCCATACCAGAAATAAAACCAAATGTAGTGATTTTTGACAAAAGGGAAAATGATTTTGATTTTATCGTTTCGAATAATTATTCTGAAATAATTAATAATAAATCTTTTGTTTTATATAGTTTAAAATAATACCAATTTATGAAAAGGAACATCTTAAAAGGCGTCATTATAAGTCATTGTTTAGAACTTCAGAACTGCTATTAAAATAAAATGAGAAAAATTTTCGCTTCCACCTTTTTAATAGCTCTTATTATAACGTTTGGTTATGTATATAAAAATTTCCATCTTTTTGAAGCCAAATATGCAGAATATAAATTTAATAAATCAGAAAATGATAAATTAACTAGAAATAAAGCCATTGCAAAAAATATGAGCAAAGGGGTTTATCAATTTGAAAATGATGTTTTAAATTATAAAGAATTTTCCCTTAAAAAATTAGGCATAGAATTATCTAAAGATATGGATGAAAAACCTATTGGATATTTCGATATTTATCAGGATAAAATTTTTTTAGTTATGTTTGATGGTTCTTTTTATCTATCTAATTCGTTAAGTGAAATAAAAAATGATAATTTTATGTTTAATAAAATTATCGATTCCAAAGAGGACATCAAATTACATCCTAATGATGATCTTAGTTACAGAAATATAAAAATAAGAGATATTTTGATTCATCAGGATAATGTATTTATTGTCTCTAATAATAGTAAATTTGATAAAGCAAAAGATGATTATACGGCCTCAATAAAAGTACTTAAAGGTAAAATTTCCGACTATAAAAGAAATATAGAGCTAACTACTTTCTTTTCAACTGATGAAAAGTATCATGGTTCAAAATACGAAATTGACTGGTCACACACTGGAGGAAGGATTGTTCATTATGAAAATAAAGATTATCTTTTATCTGTAGCCGATTTTCATTTGAAACCATATGAATTTCTTGTTAACAGAGTTTCATCCGATAGATCAATAGTTGGTAAAACTCTTTTAATAAATGAAGATGAAGTAAAACTTTTTTCGAAAGGCCATAGAAACATACAAGGACTATTTAACGATAAAAAAAATAAATTAATTTTTTCCTCTGAACATGGTCCAACAGGTGGTGATGAAATTAATTTAATTCAAAATGGTAAAGATTATGGTTGGCCAAGATCTTCTTATGGAACTCTTGGATATGATTTCAAAAATCATCCAAGAAAACACAAAAAATATGGGTTTACAGAACCATTATATTATTGGTGGCCATATAATTGTGCTCCATCTGAAATTACAATTGTAAGTGAGAATTTTATAAAAAGTTGGAATGAGTCCCTTTTAGTTTCCTGCTTAAGCGGAAATCATTTGAATGGAACTTCATTTATAAGATTTGTTTACAATAAAAATTCAAACAAACTAGAACGTAAAGGACAACATTATATTGGTGATAGAATTAGAGATTTTAAATATTCAGATAAAGAAAAAGTATTAATTATGTTATTAGAAGGTAAAAAATCTTTTGCTTTCATGTACAAATAATTAAATTTACCCTTGTTAGAACTGCTTTGGCTTTAAGTCAAAAGAAACTATAATTCTATCAGTATTTGTGGAGAAAGGTATGGTTCTATGATGAAGTGAGGATGGAAAAAAAACTATATCTCCTAACTTTGGTTGATGAATTAATTTAGAGGAATTAACATTTGAATAATATTCACTATTTAAGCTAAATTCAATTGCTCCTTCATTTTTATCCAATGATGGGACAACCTTTAAATAAATCACTCCACTCAACCATCCACCAGGATGGATATGTGGTTTTTGATATCCTTGTTTTTTTAAAACAACATACCATGCATTAAGATAATTTTGGAATGGCCATTTTTTAATATATGAACAAGACTTATTACTATATTTTTTGCGATATACATTTAGTTCATTAATTATAATTGACTTAAGTTGTTCTATTTTACCTGTTGGACTTTTAAATAAATTAAATCCAACTGGTGACTGAAATCCACCAACAGTAGTTTTTTTAGATGGTTGCCAAATAGTTTTTACACTATCTAGCTCATTGGTTAATTCAGAAATATAACTTTTAGAATCATTTATATGATTTGATAAATTAGCATGATGTATAAAATCTATAGGATTTGGACAAAAATTGTATGTAGTATTTTTTTTCTCTACTTCAGCTATAAATGAGGCAAATGCAGCAATTGTGATATTTTCACCATCAATTTTAGATCTAACTTCAAGCCTTTTATAAATTTCATCTATTCGACCTAATGCATATAATGTTGTTAAATCAAGCTGTCTTGAACCTTTAGAAATACATAAGTCAGCATCTAATAATGCTTCTTCGAATCTTTTTTGATTAAATAGAAGTAACCATCTATTTTTAATAGCTTGTATAAAGTCAGGCTTAAGTGTTATAGCCTTTTTGTAGCTCGCCTCAGCCTCATCTAACCTTCCCAATTCTTGCATTACAATACCCAAATTGTTATGGGCTTTATGGTCAGGTTTTAATGTTATTGCTTTTTTGTAGATCGCTTCAGCCTCATCTAATCTTCCTAATTCTTGCATAACGATACCTAAATTGTAATGGGCTTCAGCATCCTGAGGATCTAATTGCACTGATTTTTGACTAGCAACTAACGATTCATCTATCCTTCCATTTTGTTTGAGTGCAGCGGCAAGAACTTTCCAAGAAAACGGATGTTTAGGAAACTCTTTAGTAATGGACACTGCCAATTTTTCGGCATTGTCGTATTGTTTAGTCTGATAATACTTTAAGAGATCATTTAATTGCTGCTGAGATGGTTCTAAAAAGTTAACAGGGTTTTTTTTCATGAACGAAAACTTTACCAAACGTACAATCAAGTGTCTAGGTGACGGAATAAGGGTTAATCATCGCAATATGATTCTGTGAAGGGGCGTTCTGTTGCCAGGTGCCCCGAACTTTGTACCATTATTAGCCAATTAATTGAACTTTTAATAGTTAAATTCCCTTAAAATAACGCCAAATAGACGCCAAAAAAAGATTAATTTTTTTTGAAGTAATTTCGATCTCGTCCGTTAACTAATTAACAAGGAGTTAAATATGAAAACAATAAATAAGATAATACTAGTGATGGCTTTATCTTTAGGTTCATTTTCTAGTGCAAATGCGTTCGACCAAACGTTTAATATGGGAAATGGTGAATTATTTTTTAATAGTTCTCAAGGAATGGTCGGTCAGTCATTTGATATGGGTAACAGTACAACCATGTATCATAATTTTGATACAGGCTTTAGTGGTTCTTCTTTTGACACAGGTTTTGGCTCAATGTCTTTAGAAGTTTCTCCGGGATCTTTATACTGGGCTCAATAAAATAAAAATATATCCCCCTGTTATTTACAGGGGGATAATGTAATATTAGCTATGGAAAAATTTGAGGTTGAAGGAAATTTAGTTTTTTTAGGTTGGGTTGGTGACGATGTTCTACTAAAGGAAATTGATGAACAAGTTCAAGAATACCAAAAACAAAATCCAAAAGTAAAAAAATTAAAAAATTATATGATGGATTTAAATAAATGTGGTCCAGATGCAGGTCACAACATTCTATATATTTATTCACAACCTATTGAGGAATTAAAGCAAATCATTCCACCTGACCCCAAGAAACCCTATAGATTTAGAATAGCAGAAAGAATAAATTTCATTGTAGAAATTTATGACACATTAAGAAAACTTAATTATTCAATAAATTTTAATCTTAAGGAAGATGTTGTTAGTGAAACAATTATTTATTTCATGAATAGATGGAAAAAGTATGAATATCATCCAAGAGCAATACCAATAGCTATTCAAAAATATAAATCCTTACACATTGATATTTACAGAAAAGATAAAAAAAATGTTCAAATTGATTATCAAAAAGATGAAGAGGAGGGGTATCTTCCAAAATCTCTTGAGCATTTGCAGGGGCTACCATTAGAGGAAGTAGAAAAAAATGAAGCAGTAAGAAATGTAAAAAAAGCAATGTCTCAAATGGATGAAAAATGTAGGGAAATTCTATGCTATGTTGCAGATTACTATACTGAAAAGGAAATTGCAGAAATGTTAGATATCCCCTTAGGTACAGTGGCAAGTCGAAAATCCAATTGTTTAAAAAAAATGGCGGAGATTTTAAAACTATGAATAAATATGATGACATCACATTAATAAGATTTGCAGAAGGTAAGTTAAGCGAACAGGAAGAAAAACAAATAAGAATAGATAGAGAAGATGAAGAATTAAATTCTAGGCTAATAAAGTTTGAGAAAGCTATTAATTTGCTTCGCGAATTTGCTAAAACTCTAGATAAAAAAAAAAAATATGCAGAAAAAAAAACTGAAAAATTAAGCTCAAAATCCAATCTCCTAGAGATAAGTGATTTTTTTAATAAGAAAAATATAGGTTAAAAATAAGACGCCACTAGGACGCCAACAAATATAAAAGTTAATATTTTAAAATGATAATATAGGATTTTAAGGGGCGTTCTGTTGCCAGGTGCCCCAAAACCCCGTTACTTAATTAATAAATTAAGCAGCAAGAGCAAATTTATCATTTGCAATTATAAATAGCCCGTTACGGTGGAACAATTCCGAACGAAAAAATAGCCTTTA
>MDTB01009170.1_pt1 | contig 14164 bp, 12 predicted proteins | sample 811161 | NCBI WGS metagenome assembly MDTB01 (sample SAMN05326650, study PRJNA326480) | marine metagenome | isolation source: seawater | place: Mediterranean Sea | collected 2009
ATTTCCATAAATTTATTAAAGGCGATTTCAGGTTTATCTAGAATATTTCTAACAATATGTAAATCCATACATTCTAATAAATCAGGGTCTAATCGAATATATTTTCTTCTTTTTTTTGGTTCAGGTTTTTTATCTGATTTGTTTTTAAAATAATATCTCGCGCTTTTATACATTTTTTCTAATACATTGCCCTTATATCCACTTTTAATTAGTTTATTTTTTTCTATCTCAATAATATCTTTTTCTTGTTTTATCCATTCTTTCCAATTTTCTTTGAAATCACTAGCACTATCCCATCTATGTATTTTGCTAAACTCTTTTAGATGAATTTGAAATTCATCACTAAATTTATATCGATATGTATTTATATTATCTTTTTCGGTCATTTTATCAAATTTAAAAATAAAAATTATAATTCAATTTAATATATGACTGTTTTTCAAATTTTAGAAAAAATACATTTAAATAAATTTACTGAAAATTATGAAAAAATATATTTATTAAATTCGAAACCAAATGATAAACAATTATCACAATATTTAAAACAAGTTCCTAGAAATAAACTTTCACCTTTTGATAATTTTTACAATGATGAACCACATTGTTTTTATGCTTTTGTTGACCCACGAAATAATTATACTTTTTTAAATGAAAACAACATTGATTTGCTTATAAATATAATTATAGATTCTGGTTATAAAATAGAATACAATATGATGAAATTATTTAATAAAAATGAGAAAAAAGATGTTTTTTGTTTTATTTCGAAATAAATTGATTTAATAATTAATCTATTATATTAAATCAATATGCCAACCAAAAAAGACATTGAAAAATATCCAGAATCGTTAGTTGAAGAATATATTTCTACATTATCGTCATTAGAATTACAAGTAATGGAAATAGCTAAACAAGACCTAGAAAAATCTTTTGATATTAGAAAAAGTATTGGTTTTATTAGTTGGTTAAAGAAAAAAGAAATATGAGTATATATTAATAATGATAGGTGGAGAACTTCAAACACAATCAAATATACAAGATAATACATTACCAAATACATCACCAAAGCAAGGTGTTGATTCAGAAAGTGTCCCCGGAGCTATCGGTAATTTAGCATTAGCAACACCACAACTTATTGGAAATATATTGTCTTTTTTAATTGCAAAATATATCCAAATAATTAATTTATGGTTTGAAAAAGTATTAGAGCAAGTAGGATTAACACTAGGACCAGAGACGGATTGGGCTACAGAAAATGAAAAATCAAAAGTTATTTTAAAGAGAATTAGCAGCATTACTATGGATGTTTTAAAAGATGAAGAATTTCGAAAATTATTAATGGAAATAAAAGAAGAATTGGCAACAATTTCAAACGAAATAGCTCTGCCTTTACTTAATGAATTTTTAGATGTTCTTCAACCTATTATAGATGAACAAGGAAATAAATTAATAGAGACAGGAACTAGGGGGGCAGAAACTGCTATAAAAAAAGGTATTCAATCTGCTGTTACAGCAGCAAATGCTGTTCCAGCTGTTAGTGCTGCTAATTTAACTGCTAATGCCGTTGCTAGCGCATCCAATGCTATTGGTAAAAGTTTAGAAGCATTGGTAATTGCCGTTGAAACATTAATAAAAGTAATTGAAGGACTTGATGCCAAAGGAAAGGCAATCACAGCCCCATTAAAAAAAGGTATTGAATCTTTTAATAGAGTAAAAAATCTATTCGAAGATACTAAAAACACAATTGATAGCATGACCAACAAAATTAATTCATTCAATCCCAATAGTATTATATCAAATGCAACTCCTCAAGTTCCTGTATCAACTCCTCAAGTTCCTGTATCAACCCCTCAAGTTCCTGTATCAACCCCTCAAGTTCCGGCTAAAGTAGGAGGAAGAAAAAAGAAAAAAACACGGAAAAAAAAGCACCGAACACGAAAAAAAAGAACTAAAAAACGAGCACTAAAAAAAAAGCACTAACGCGATGCAGTTTTCCACGCCAACCAACCTAGATCCTTTTTTTCACTTTTAACTTCTCTTTTAATATTGAAAGCAGGGAATTCATTCAAATCTCCCATATATTTATATCTATTCGATTTTCTAGCACAAATAACATTCTTTTTATTTTTTTTATTGTTTGTTGAAATTTTTGCTTTAACAAATAATTCATCATCACTATTGACTTCTTTTTCTGGTTGTTTGTCTTGTTTTTTCATTTCCTCTCTTTCCTCTTTTCTTTTTATTTCTTGTTTTTGTTCCTCAATATCTCGTTTTTTATCAATATATAAAGGCTTGCAATTATAAGTCAAACAATATTTTCTACAAACCGTATCTAATTCATCAAATGTTATGTTGTTTTTATTTTTTTTATCTATCCAATATTGTCATACTTCATCTTTTTTATTATAATTCATGATAATATTTCCATTAGGGGTTGTCTCTATTACATTAAATTTTTCATAATCATCACCTTCTACATAGTGTTCGTCTTCATTATCATCGAATAAATATTTTTCTGTATAAATTTCAGGAGGCGACTCTTCTTGTTCCACATTATCCGTTTCTAGTAATGATTTTTTTACATAAGGACGCCAAATAAATTTTTCTATAAATACAGAGCTTATCAGAAAAGATGTCAAAAAAGTAAAAGGCACCACCGAAATCATTAATATTAAATAATTTACATTTGAAATTTCTCTACCATCACAATAACATAATTCGTTTTGCATATATTTAAATGTAATAAAAATGTATTTAAATATATTTAATAATTGATTAAACCATTATTTAGTTGAACCAACGCTAAGCAAGGCGGTAATTTTATCGTCTATTGCTTTTAAATCCTTTAAGTAATCTTGTTTTGTTTTTGTATGTTCTGCCTTTTCTAGTTTTAATTTACTTTGTTCATCTGCCAGTTCTGCTTTTAGATCTGCAATTTCTTTACTATCTGCTGCTGCTGATGCTGCTTCAGCGTCATTTTTGGCTTTTATGGCTGTTTCCTTTTCCGTAATAGCATCACTCAATTGTTTCGCTAAGGTTTCTCCAGGTTCAGGTGTGGTTTTTAGAGTTCCATTGTCGTTGAATTTTTTCCATGTCCCTACAATAATACCATTTGTTCTTTCTTTTACTAATTCGTCTTTATAATCTTTCGCTTGTTTTGCCAATGAATCATTTCGTGTTGAATCATCTGTAAATCCTCCAGTGCTATGCGTGTTGTCTCTCTCATTGGTTAATTGTGTTTCAAAACCAGCTCTAAGAGCTTCTTTGGCGTCTAATTGTTTTTTTAATGAATCACGTAAGGCAGGGTCTTGAGCAGTATTGTCAGCATTGTATAGATTTACTGAGCCATTTGTTCTTTCATTTGCTAATTGTTTTGCTAATGAATCTCTGGTATTACTACCAATTGTAATTGTTCCTACTGCTCTTTCAGCGGTTAATTCTGCATCTAAAGTAGCCCTAAGAACTTCCTTGGCGTCTAATTGTTTTTTGAATGAATCACGTGAAGCAGGATCTTGAGCAGTATTATTAGCGTTGTATAGATTAACTGTGCCATTTCCTCTTTCATCTGCTAATTGTTTTGCCAATGAATCTCTGGTATTATCACCAATTGTAATCATTCCTACTGCTCTTTCACTAGTTAATTGTGTTTGTAAACCAGCTCTAAGAGCTTCTTTATCCTCTAATTGTTTTGTCAATGATAGCCTAGCATCTGTTGTTTTTTCTAAATCTGTTTTAGCACTATTTAGAGTGTATACAAATGAATATGCTGTTGATGACGATTTTCTTTCATTAAGTAAATCATTTTTATAATTGTCTCTTTCAGCTTTTAAATTGTTTATTTCACCTGTTAACGTTCCTATTTTTTTATTCAAATCGTTCATTTTCTTTGTCAACTCAAGCACGGTGTTGGCTTCGGGTTTAGCGGTTGCATCATCACCTGCATCATCTGGAGCACCAGCATCAGCTTTAGCACCAGCTTCAGCAACAACAGCAACACCAGCACCAGCACCAGCACCATCATTCTCTTTAGCACCAGCACCATCATTCTCTTTAGCACCAGCACCATCACCAGCACCATCACCAGCACCAGCACCAGCACCAGCATCATCTTCAACAACAGCAGGCGTCTCTTCGGTAATTGATGTTTTAGATTCAATACTACTCTCATCCGAACCTGTAATTTCAATCTCAATGGTCTGGTCGGGTTTACCCGTTAAACGTGTTTTTTCAGTAGTTCCTAAAATAATTGTAAAATCTAATTGTGTATTGTTTGCTATTTCATTTCCAACAACCATTTCAAGCGTGCCATTTGGGTTCCATATTACATTGTTTGCTTCCTCTGTTTTAATCCATGTTGGCTTTGGGTCTTTAAATAAATTATCTAACGTGGCATTTTGTGTAGTCGAACCTGTCAAACCAGTTATTTTCATTTTTGAATCAGCGGGTATCGCTCTATCTGATGTAATAGTAAAGCTTATTTCTGTTTGTGTATCAGCAGCAGTTTCTTTATAAGTTGATATTGTTAAAGCTCGAGTTTTCTCTACAACCGATGTAGATGATTGTTGTTCTTGTAATTCTAATAATCGTTCCAGTTTTAATAATTCTTTTTCTAAATCTTTTATACTTGTCATTATATATTGAATGTATATAAAAAAAATACATATATTTTTAACGCACTATCGAATAGGTTATTTCATTTAAATTTTTAGTTTAAATGAAATTATTATTAAGATATTTATGAAGTACCGGCCCCAGTTGCACCTTCTTGCAAAGTCTCAGGAACAGGAGGACCGAAGTCCGTCCTACCTGGAAGATTAGCAGCAGCTTCAACAGGTTTAGTTAAGGCGGCCAGTGCTGTATAAATGGCATTTAAATCACTTTTATGAGCGGCTATGGCATCTTCTTTAGCTTGAATGGCAGCTTCTTTATCTTGAATGGCAGCATCAATTTCCGCTTGCGCATCGGTGGAAATTCCTGCTGGCGCGGCAGGCGCGGCTGTGGCCGCTTTGGCTTTCTCAATATCGAGTTCGTTATGGATTTTATTTATATAACCCTGAACACTATTTGATATCGACAATGGTGTAGCGCCAATTAAATTTATAATTATATTTTTTATACTTTCGGGAGTATCGTCTGGAGGTGCTGGTAATGGAGGAAGCGGCGTCTCAAAAATGCTGCTAATATGTGTTGTTCTTGTTTTTTCTTGAGTCTCTGGTTCTTGCACTTCTTCAACTTTTGGTTGATCTAAATTTTCCATTGAATTTTTCAAAAACGCTAATTGTTTTTCTAAATTGTCTAAACTTGTCATTATGTATTATAAAAATAAAAAAATATTAACAAAAAAAATAACGCACTCAAACGAAATTTTAATTTGGTTTTGTTAAACCAGATAGAGCTTGATATATATCTAGTAAATCTCGTTTGTGTTGGTCATCTTTGGTATCGGAGACGGGTGCTGATGTTGAAGTCGTGGTAGATGTAATAAGTTTATCAATTGCTGCATATTGTGGTGCAATCTTACTCAAAATAAAGTTGGTAAGGAGTGTTCGTTCATTTTCCCCATTAACAGAATCGCTTCTTATAGAGTCTAATTCACGTATATTATTACTTATCCTGGTAATTTTTTTTTTTGTACCGTTAACCTCAACGTATTCATCATTATCGCTATCTAGGGTTTTTATTTTGTCTCCGGTTTCGTTTATATACCAATTTACAGTTTCATCATCATTCTCCTCCCAAATGAAATCTCCCGGATTTATTGGATTACTAATATAATAATCGGCTCCATTTTCCCATTCTTTAAATTCTTTAATAAATGACAAATCTTTTTTTAATTGTTTAGGGGTCAAATTTTTCACATAATTATCACTTATAATACTCTTCATATATTTTTTAATTGAATCAAGTGCTTTTCTTGCTTCCTCTGTTTCTGTTTTGTTTTGGTTTCCTATGGGAATGGCAGATACTATTGCCTCTTCTACCGGGATTATCGTTCCAACTGATGATTTAAAATATTTATAATTTGGAACTGGTGTAGCTAAACCAGAAGTAGGATCAGGAGGGGGCTCCCATTTAAACATTATAAAATAATCAGCCCCTAAGTTATTTAAATAAGTTATTATTTCTGTATTATTTGGATAGGCAGTAGAAAAACTTTGTGTGCCATCCGCTTTTTTTTTAGATATTACCATTATCATTGGTATAGGAGTATTAAAATCCAGTGTTTGTGGCATGATGGTGTATTGTTTGGAAATATTTGCAGGAACATCGAAAAAACTTTTAAGAGCGGATTTTTTAGCCTGGGACGGCTCAGTTGACTCAAAAGTAATTTCGGTATTAGTGCTGGTAATTTGATGATTTGAATCGAGCGACTGTCCCGGTGTTGAGAACATTTCAATAGTACCATTTGAAAAACCTGTTGCAGTTTCTGAAAAATTTATCGAACCTCTAGTTGCATTTGACATATTAATAGTAAATGTGTCAGTCATATGTACTAAATACCTAAAAAAAAATTTATAATTTATAACTTAATAATATCCTTTTTTAGAATAGTAATTGTTTAATTGTATATTTGCACATCGTTTACAATATCTATATTTTTCTAAACCCATTAAATATTGGTCCACTATATACACTTTGGTTCCCTTTGTTTTTTTACAAACATAACATTCTTTATTTTTCTTTTTCTTTTCAACAGGTTCTAACAAATCCCACACTGTTTCTTTTTTTTCAACCTTTTTTTTGGCTTTTTCTTCGGCTTTTTCATCGGATTTTTTCAATTTTTCCTCTTCGACCATTTTCAATTTCAAAGCCATCAAATCTTTAATTTCATCTTCCAATAAGGGAACTTTTATTTTCATAAATGTCTTTGTTTTATTGTTTGGATGTAAACAAACCAAATACATCCCATTTACTTTTAATCCATAATTTTTTTCCAACATATACTTATAAGTATTCAACTGTAAAGAATAATGCCAATAGTTGCTATCCGGTAAATGACCGATACATTCCGTCGTAGAATACTTATTCCAACTGGTTTTTTTTATTTCCTTGCATCGTTTCCAATCATATAATTCAATTTCTCCACATTCATTCATATACATCATGTCTATACTACCACATAATTTCAATTCTTTATCCCATACTATCATCTCCGTTCGATAGGGCAACATGTTTGTTTCTCTTTTCACCCAATCATCAAATTGTAAAAACCATTTATACTCAATACTATCGTTTTCGATTTCCATAAGATTGTAATAACATTCTATATCGTAATGCATTTTGGTTCCAGCAGCAGCCGATTCATCTCTATTTTTGTCCCACACCGCTTTAATTTCATCTTTTGTCATGCCATAATACTTATAACCGGGTTTCCAATTTCTCCCATTCATCATGTTGTCTATAATTTTATCCGCATCAAAATGTCCAAAATGCGAATGATTCCATGTAGTTACACTTGTAAAAGTGCTATCACCGTCTACAGTATAAATGTGTGGACCTTCATCAAATATGACATGGCTATCCCTTTCATGCGCGTTTATTTTTGCTAGATAAGTTGGCTCCGTTAAATTCATATTACTATATAATTAATATTAATAAATCAATTAATATCAATTTAATTAACTAGATCTATCGATTACTAAAGTAATTTTTACTTTTAATAAGTTTCTATGAATTTCATCTATTGGCCATCCTTCTTGATAATTGACTATTTTAATTTTAATGGATTGATTTTGTAGATCGTTAGGTATATTAAAACCGGTAATATTTTCTTCTTTTATTTTAGATGAAGGATATACACCTGTAGTATAATCTTGAGTCGGGTGTGTTATTGTTTTAGTTGTCCCTCCACTATTCTTAATTTCATATTGAATTTCTTGAGCAGCACTGACACTAGCCGTTGCATCTACAGCTGTAGATTGAATATTTGGTAAATTCAATACCGATATTATTTTAACGAGTTTACCTGAATAAGGAATTGATATAATATGATAATTATTATCTAGTAATGCATTTCCCGTTTTCCATAATCTAAATTCAAATTGGTGAATGTATTCATGGAATGGAATCGATTTATTGTTTCTTAACAATTTTTTTGTATCCACTTTTTCACACCGCAATAAACCTTTTTTATTTGCATTATCATTCATAAAAATATTTGAACATCTTACGTTTCCACTTGTATCTACACTAAATGTTCCCGCATCATCATCAAATGGAAGAATTGTTTTCTCAGCATTTTCCTTTCCCTGCCCAACAACCAGTAATAAAGGTGGTTGTTTGTTTATTTTATTTTTTTCAGTAGCAGGATTTAATGCTAAATTTAATCTATTATCAGTTTGCCATTTTGCATGTGTAAAAGGGTAAGTATTATCTATATTATTGCCAATGATAAATGTTGAATGATCATTTTCACCAATTTTTTCATTAGCTGTTACACGCATATTGTTTGTATTATTATCACCAATAATTGTGCTGTTAAACATAGAAGTATTTGTATTGCCTAATATAATACTTTGTTGATTTATATCCATATTTATACTACATTTGTTGCTATCTCCTAATATAATTGCTTCACAATCAGCATTTGCAAAATCATTTGTTTTTGATTCTATTATATTTGAATCGCCCAGTATATATCCAGCCGACTTTCCTGTAATATTGGTTGTAAAATCTTTTATATTATTATTTTTTCCAACTACAAAATTTATTGTTTCTAAATTTTGATTATAAATTTGATTATTATTTCCAAAAAAATAACTATCGTCATTTCGCACGTTATTATTAAATCCGAAAATAGTGCAATCTTCAGAATCAATAACATTATTGCTTCTACCAAAAACAATATTATTTTTTTTTATACCCCCTGTATCACTTTTTACATTGTTTATATCACCGAATACAAATGAATGTTCATTGTTTTTAAGAGTGCAATTATTTCCATAAATCACTGAATAATTATTAGCTGTTAAACACGATGATTTATTACCTAAAACAATATTATTTTTACAATTTTCAGATATAGTTGACCCAAATCCACCAAAAATAAAATTTTTTGATTCAATTTTAACATCACCAACTTCCTTGTTTATATTTAAATTCAGTAATACGTTAGTTGGTATTCTTTTATGATTCTCTGTTTCCGGTGCATAATTTTTTATGGGTGGATTAATAATCATACATTTTCCCAATATCAAATAACCCTCTTTGTCATTTTCATTACCGGTACTGTAAGTATATTGTTTTTTAATAACGTCATCGTTTGCTATTACAACATTTCCTTTTACGGATAACGTATTATATAAAGTAGTGGTAGCAGGATAATTGATAGCAACCTTACCATTATAATAAATATTATCTTGTTTGCCCGTTAATTTGGTTCTTGGAATGGAGTCCCATTTCGCTGTTGATTGGCCCTGAGCTGTTAATTTCACAATGTACCAATCACTTTTGTCATTATTTGTATCCTTTATTTTTATTTTTAATGATGTTAAAACATCAGTTTTATCAAATCGAAGTGTTCCAATTTGGTTTAATGTATTGGTGTTTCCGATAGATATCGAACTATTTGTTGAAATAGAACCACTTATATCTAAAGTAGCTGATGTTCTACTTGTTTCAGGTTTTGTATTAAAAAAAAATCTACCTTCATTTGTTATGTATAATTTGACATTTTCACGATTTTCGTAAATTTTTAAATTTCCTTGACCTACCATAAATTTAACTCCATATGTATCTTTTGTGCTGTTTAAATAATATCCAATACCTACACCGTTAAGACCATTCTTGGTTTCGTTTAATGCTAAAATCGGTTGTCTTGAAGTTCCTGTTTCTATAAAATAATCTTCATAATCACCAAATGATAACCTACTAAATGGTTCTGATGTTCCAATCCCAACAGTTGTTAAAAATTTAGAATTTTTATGATAAAATTTGGAATCTTTATAATTCCAATATCCTCCGATAGCATTTAAATTATTTACTTTTAAATTTCTTTTATTTTGTCCTTGTAGTTTCCAAGACATACTTATATAGTAACAGTATTTTTCTATATTTTAATTATATTTTTAATAAAAAAATTAATTAAATTAAAATATTTACTTATATATTTACATTTATCTAAACGGAAACATATAAACAAATTTATTATAATATTTAGAAAAAGTATATGAGTTATATTTTAGAATTATCGTTAAATTATAAAAAAACAACAAATACAACTACTACAAATGAAATTATTATTGATATAGCTTTGAAGCACAAATGTGTCGATTATTATTCTAAACATGAATTCGATGGTAAAAATAGAACTATACAAAAAAATAATTGTATTTATACCTTTACTTTCCCTGAACATAAAGAAATATTATGTGAATTCATACGTGCAATAAGAAAGATTAAGGGTGTATATATCGAAAACATAGTTTATGAAAATACGACATACAATCTCATTTATGCTTCAAAAAAATATTTAAATATTATGGAAAAGGAGTTCGCTTTAAAATATTTACAAGAGAAAAAAGATGGCATCATATATAAAAATAATCCCACCATTATAAATGCTATTAATAAAACTTAAATATCTTTTTATTTTTTTTTTTCCTCCTTTTTGTTCGCCTTTTTCTTCTTTTTCCAGTTGTTTTTTTTCTTCCTATTCTTTTCTTTTTTTTTGTTTTAAAATCTTTTTTTAATTTTTTGACAAGAGGAATATTATTATTATGTATAGCATCGAATAATTCATCTACATTATCTATTTTAATAAAATAACCCTTACCATTATCCTCACCTATAATATGTGCTTTTTTACCATCAGATCGTAAAGCATATTTTTTATTTTCTACTAATTTGCCATTAACATTTGTTTGAGTAGAACCATAACTTTTTATTTTCATCATGTTTATTCTATAATAATTTTATATTTTTTATTTATAAATATGACAAAAAAAATATCCATCAAGGAACCAGTATATACAAATATACAAACACAACACGAATCTAATGTAGAATCTAAACAAATAAAAAAATACTTAGACGATATCATTAAAGATTCTTTTCTTAAAGATTATTTTTCGATTGTTAAAATTAAAATATTAAAATAAAAAAATATTTAATATAATGAAAACATTAAAAAAACGTCCAATAAAAATTCATAATTATACTCTAAAAAAAAAATCAATAGGAAAATCATTGTTTAAGATTACAGATATTCAAGAGATTCCAACAAATATATTTAAATTGAATTTAAAAAAATCAGATCATATTGATATTAATATGACTACTAAGATGGATTACAAACAGATTTTTGTAAAATTGCTCGAGCAAATTGCTGAAGTAAAAGTAAATCGAGGCGAATATATTCGTTCTCGAGCTTATACTAAAGCACGTGATAGCATTATATTATTGGATGAAAAAATTACAAATATCAATCAATTGAAAACGACAAAAGGTGTTGGTAAAAGTGTGTTGAACAAATTGAATGAATATATAAAAACAGGTAAAATACAGTTTTTAGAAGATGCTAAAAATGACCCAGTTTTATTGTTGACAAATGTATATGGTATAGGACCGAAGAAGGCAAATGACCTAGTAAAAAATCATAATATTACATCAATTGAAGATTTGAAAAAAAATCAAGATGAGCTTTTAAATGATAAACAAAAAATCGGTTTAAAACATTATGAAGATATTTTGAAGCGTATTCCACGTAGTGAAATCATAAGTTATGAAACAAAAATTAAAACAATTTTCAACAAAGTAAAAAATAAAGGTAGTGAATTTAAAATAGTAGGTTCTTATCGTAGAGGCGCTAGTGATTCAGGTGATATTGATATTATTATTATGGACCCAAATAACGATGTCAACATGTTTCATAAATTTATAGATGCTCTTATCGAAAAAAATATACTGATTGAAGTTTTATCTAGAGGAGATGTAAAAAGTTTAGGTGTATCTAAAATACGTGGTAAACCAGCCAGAAGAATAGACCTAATGTTTACTCCTAAAAAGGAATATGCCTTTGCTCTATTGTATTTTACAGGTAGTAAAGAATTTAATACATTAATGAGAGCTAGAGCATTAAAATTAGGTTATTCAATGAATGAACACGGATTATACCTAATGGAAAATGGTGTGAAAACAACTAAAATGACAAAATATTTTCCTAGAGAGCAGGATGTGTTTAATTTTCTAGGTATGCAGTATAAAGAACCAGTTGATAGAAAAGGCTCTGAATCTGTTGTATTTATAAAAAGAACCGCGCCTAAAAAAAAATCCATTGTATGTAAACCATTATCTATCTTACAAAAATATTTGAAAAATGGGCCTAGTTGTCTTAGTGAAAAAGATACCAGTGATTTGTTAATACAGGCTGATAATGCATATTATGCCGAAAATGAAAACAATGTTCCTATAATGAATGATGCACAATATGATATGTTAAAAGAACATGCTGAAGAAAATTATCCAGATTGTGAAGCATTGAAAAACATTGCTCATACAACTATTGAAGTAGAAAAAAATAAAGTAAAATTACCATATGAAATGTGGAGTTTGGATAAAGAAAAAACAGTAAAAGGACTAGACAGACGAGTAGCAAAATATCCTGGAAAATATGTTGTTAGTGCTAAGGCAGATGGAATTTCGATTTTATATGATTCCGAACATAAAAAATTATATAGTAGAGGAAATGGCACTTATGGTCAGGATTTATCATTTATGATTCCTTATTTGGATTTACCCAACTATAATGATTCTGTCGTAAGAGGTGAATTGATAATTAAAAAGGCGACATTTGAAAAAAAATATAAAGGACAATTTGCAAATCCTAGAAATTTCGTTGCTGGTGTGGCAAATGCTAAAAAAATGAACGTTAAAATGGTTAAGGATTTAGATGTATTAGCATATGAAATTATCAAACCAAAATTAGAACCATCCATGCAAATGAAATTGTTATCAAAATCTTCGGAATGTGGTGGTAATGTCATTAAACATATGGTTGTTGAACACAATGAAATAAATACAGAATTTCTATCGAAGTGTTTATTGGATTGGCGTGAAAACTATCCGTGGGAAATTGATGGAGTAGTAGTGTGTCAGGATAAATTACACGAAAGAGTTAGTGGTAATCCAAAACATGCTTTTGCCTTTAAAATGGTATTATCAGACCAAATTGTTGAAGCCAGAGTGGTAGATGTAATTTGGGAACCTAGTCAACAAGGTTATGTAAAACCCAAGATAAAAATTAAACCTGTAGAAATTGGAGGAGCAAAAATAGAATATGCTACAGGTCATAATGCTGCATTTATATTTAAAAATAAAATTAATGTGGGAAGTATTATTCAACTTATTCGAAGTGGAGATGTTATACCTAAGGTCCACAAAGTTATAGTTGCTTCATCAGAGGGAAAAGCGCCGCCTTCTGATATGGATACGGTATGGAACGAAACAAAAATAGATTTAGTTTTAAAAGATAAAGCAAAAAATCAAATCGTGTTAATGAAAAGTATTGCCGCCTTTTTCGAAAAGATAGGTGTTGTTGGTTTGGGTAGAGGAAATATACAACGTATTATTGATGCGGGTTTCGATACTATACCTAAAATTGTTGCGATGAGTATTGATGATTTTATGACTGTGGAAGGTTTCAAGGAAAAATTGTCCAATAAAATTTATAATAATATAAGAAACAGTATTGAAAAAACTAGCCTCGAATCTTTAATGGCTGGAACAAATATATTTGGTCGAGGCATGGGAGAAAAAAGACTAAAAATAATATTAACCCAATATCCAGACATATTATGGAGTAAAGAATCAAACGATGATAAACTAAAAAAAATAGCTGATTTACCCGGATTTAAAGAAAAAACAGCACAAGCTTTTGTTCCTCATATTAAAGAATTCATAGATTTTATAGAAAAAATAGGATTACTAGAACAAATTCGTAATAAAGTTCCACAAAAAATAAACATAGATACAACTCATCCATTAAACGGTAAAAAGATTGTATTTACTGGCATTCGTGATAAGGATTTGCAACAAAAGCTTGAAACTTTTGGTGTAAATATAAATGGTAGTGTAAGTAAAAATACTGATTTTGTAATTGTAAAAGATTTAAAGGATGATACTAGTAAAGCAGAAAAAGCTAGAGAATTAGGTATTCAACTCATGA
>MDTB01125298.1_pt1 | contig 14163 bp, 7 predicted proteins | sample 811161 | NCBI WGS metagenome assembly MDTB01 (sample SAMN05326650, study PRJNA326480) | marine metagenome | isolation source: seawater | place: Mediterranean Sea | collected 2009
ATGGAACCAACACCACTTGCTGATGGAACTCTTGAAGGAAAACCAGGCGTTGGTGTTAATCCAGAAAAACTTATGTTAGATGAAGATACAGCAGTAAATATATTCATGCCCCCAGAAGGAGATCAATCAATGATTCCATTTGATGCAAATATCAACGTACCTTTAGTAACAACACCAACCGATTTGCAAGCACCAAAAAATAATATCTTCATTGACTATGAATTTAATAATACTGAAGATCTATTCTTTATTAAAATGGCAGGTTCATAATGGTACAAACAATTCAAGGACTTAGATATAATTATTTTTTAATTCAATCTCCAGTAAGTGGTAGGGTGATTGATTTGTCTAATAAATTGGAGCACGTTGAGTATGCTGAAGACATATTATTGCCATATGTTTCAATGCAATTAAAAATATCTGCAACTGTTAACATAGTTAGTGAACTACCAATCATTGGTGGAGAACTAGTTGCAATGGATATTGAACTAGGATCTGGTAACTTTAAATTTGGTGAGGTAAATGGAAAAAATATAGAAGAAGGCCAAAATGAATTGTATGTTTACAAAGTAAGTGGAATTGACAGTCAAAGACAGAGAACTACATTCACATTACACCTTGTATCTGGAGAGTATTATAAGAATGAAACTACTAGATGTAAGAAAAGATATGGAAAAGATAGTGAAAATAGACTGAAGATTAGTGATATTGTAGATGAAATTTTAAAAAGTGATTTAGATACAAATAAAGAAATTATCTCTGATGAGACACAAAATACATATTCTTTTATGGGGAATATGAGAAAACCATTCTACACAATACAATGGTTATGTCCAAAATCAATATCTAGTAATTCAACTCAAAAAAGCGGAGAAGATGGTGAAGATTCAACCACTCAAGGAAAAGCAAATGGAATTTCTGGATATATGTTTTTTGAAAACAAAGCAGGATTTAATTTTAGAAGTATTAGTAGATTAGTTTCGGAAACGAGAGAATCTTCTAGTGATAGACATGGGCCATATGAATGGCGTGGAATGGGTGCGATTGATAGTAATAAGTTAGATGCTAATTTTCAAATTATAAACTATATTGTAGAAAAAAATACAGATATTCGAAAAGCATTAATAACAGGGCTTTACTCAAATCAAACTGCGTATTTCAACGTATTGACACATGAAATGAGTTATTATAATTACAATTTATTAGATGAAATTGACATTGGAACACAACTTGGTGAAGATGCAATAGATAAAATACCAATTATTGGTGATCAAACTTCTAGATACATGTTCAGAGTATCTGATCATGGTGTAACAGGACAAGGTGAAGATGGGTTAGAACCATCTGGAGGAGAAAATGCAGAAAGAACTGATGTTGCAAAATCATTAGCAAGATATAATTTATTATTCACACAGTCTTTAAATGTTTCAATACCACTTAATACAAATATAAAAGTTGGTGATTTAATAATATGTAAATTCCCTCGATTAAATCAAGGTGCAACAAAGGAACAAGATAGTAAATTAAGTGGTAAATACTTAATTAGATCAGCAAAACATCGTATAAAACCAAATGAAAATGTAAGTTATCTTAAATTAATTCGAGATTCTTACGGAATATAAAAGTTAAAATACAGACATAAATAAAAGTGTACATACTGTACAAGGAGGAAAAAATGAAAAGCATAGAAGACCACATTGCAAAAGACAAAGAGATCCTTGCCAATCCAAGCACCTCTGAAGCAATGAAGAGACATACAGTAGAAGAGTTACATGAACTCGAAGAATATGTTGATCATCATCATGACGAGATTGAAGCAGGAGATCATCATGATCCGAATGCACTAGAATTATTCTGTGACATGCACCCTGATGAACCAGAGTGCCTAGTATATGACGACTAATGAGTTTAGATACACTACAAACAATTAATTTTGCTGGTAAAGATGGGTTCCAATGGTTTTTTGCAAAGGTTGTTCCTGCAGAACATTGGAAGCAGATTGGTTCTGCTTTGGATTTTGAAGGCAAGCAATCCCATCGAGCAAAGATAAGAGTTTGTGGGTATGATACTTTTGAGCAGTCTGAACTGCCTGATGAAGATTGTCGTTGGGCACAATTTTTACCATCTGCTGTGGTTGGAGATGGAACAGGTGGTATTGGAGAGACTTTATGCCTTGTTGGAGGAGAGACTGTCTTAGGTTTTTTTGCTGACGGCCCTGACGGTCAAATACCAATGATCTTTTCAGTGTTACCAAAGGCACAATACCAAGTTGAAAATAAAGAACAAAAGAACAGTCCTCTTGGCCCAAAAGATTTAAATTCTTTTTCATTCAAACAAAATACCTCCATTCTAGGCCCCAATTCCTATAATAAAGAATATTTTACTCATAAAAATCCTACTTCAATTTACGTTCCAGATGCAAAGGGTATGGATACATCTAAATTTCTTGAACTTAGTGCCACAAATAAAATTAGTTCGATTGATAAATGTGGACAAGATACTGTGAGTCGTATGAGGCAAACTATTCAAGATTATCTTACATTTACACAAAGTTTAAATCAAACAGCAGGAAAATGGATAGATCCTGTAACAAGTGAACTTGTAAATATGGATTATCAACTTGATATACTTAGAGAAAAAGTTTCTGGATTGCTGAAGGGTACTATTAATAATATTCGAAAAAAATTACTCAAAAATTTAAATAAAAAATTTGCTAAGTTACTTGGGGAACAAAAAACATCAATAGAAGGACAAAATCAAAATATTTCTAAGGGATCACAGAAGGCAGCAGGTGGTATTCTAGGACTAATTGGTTGTGTATTTAAGAATGTTCTTGGTGGGATTGGTGATTTGTTAAAGAACATGTTTAGTAATCTTCTTGGAAAAATTATAAATGGAGCACTTTGTGCGATTGATCAATTCATTTCTGGAATATTTGGTAAAATCTTTGATTTCCTTGAAAAAGGTTTGAGCACTATCATGAGTGGTTTAAGTTGGTTGTTGGGTGGTATATCATCGGTTACAGGACTTTTAAGAAGTGTTGGTGCACTGGGTAAGAAAATATTAGATTTCCTTGATTCATGTGGAGCTCCCCCATGTGAACCTCCAAAAACTTGGTCATCTGCGATTGCTGGTGGTGTATTACCACAACCGCCTGATGATTGGGGAAGTCAAGTTAAAAATGCAAATGTTCTTGATGGACTTTCAAAAAAACTTGGTGCTGCTAGAGATTTAGTATTAGGTGGTGCTGATGTGAGTGATGTAAGTGTGAATGGAGTTCCTCTACAAGATACAATTAATGCGACAAATACTTTAACTGGTGCCACTGGTGCTTTAGGTTTGCTTGGATTGGGATCAATCGAAAGTGCAATATCAAACTCATCTCTCTTTGGTGCTCAAAATCTTGAATTCGATGCTTGTAATAATATAGTTGATAATCCAAATGATCAAGAAAATCTTACGCCAACTCGACCAGGATTTATCTATCCAAAATGTATACCACCTATTGCTAAAGTTTCTGGGCCTGGAACTGGTGCAGAGTTTTTACCAATAGTTGGTAATGATAATCGTATATTTTCAATTGAAGTTCTAAATGGTGGTAGTGGATACGATGAAACAACAAGTTTAGTTGTGATTGATAATACTGGAAATGGAAAAGGTGCTTTTGCTCGACCAATAGTTAAAGATGGTGTAGTCGAACAAGTAGTTTTAATCTCAACTGGATATGGTTACTGTGTGAATACAACTGGAATTGGCACAGTCGGAATTGGAACAGACATTTCTGGAATAATTGATGATATATTTGTTGATAAACCAGGATTTGGATTTGATCCAGAAGATACAATTTTAATTGATGATGAAGAGTTTCCTGTTGTTACATCTCCTGATGGATCTATAGTAAGTGTCACAGTTCCTCCAAGTCTAACCACTGAATTTTCTACTTTTCCAAAAATAGTATTTAATAGTGCTACTGGATATGGTGCAAAAATGATTCCAATCATGAAATTTAAATCCAAAACTAGAACTGATGTTGGATCTGAACAAAGAAAAACACTTATCGGAATTGTTAGTGTTGTTGATTGTATTGGTGATAATAAAGAAGTTGTTGGATATGTAAATGGTATTGAGTATTCTGGGCCTTATCATACAATGTCAAATGGATTAAAGATGACTGGAGCAACACATAGCGAGACAGATTCAATAATTTATGATACAATAGAAGAAAGTCTAGGAAGACCAGTGGTTCCATCGTCTACATATACAACAACCACAGAGACACCAGAGACGGTATCGGAAACAACCACAGAGACACCAAATATTGTGACTGAACAAACAACTCCTACAATGGATACAACTACAACTGATACTTCAACTCCATCAGAAACTGATTCAAATGACTCAACACCACCTAGCAGTGGTGGATATGGAGGAGGATACTAATGCCAGGAATAGAAAAAAAAGAACCACCAAATCTTGCTAGATTTAGTGAAAGTTTAACACAAGCAGAGATTAAAAAGTTAGTTGAAGCAGAAGTTGGGTCACAACTTGAGAGATTAGAAAAGTATTATCGTAGGGGGTATCCTACTTTTAATATGATGGGAGGTCATGATCTTGAACAACATGATCTTGCAGAGTTTGAAATAGATACTGAATCTGGTCAAGGAATTTTATTTACGAATACTGGTAACGCAAAAGTATTGGGGAATGCATCTCTAGAATTAATTTCTAATGGTAAAAAAAGTGGTGGAGCTGGATTTGATAAAGATGCAGAGGCAGGAATAGTAATTTATGCTAAAGATGGTGTAATTCATATTGAATCTTTGAATGGTACGGTGAATATTAGAGCAGAAAAAGATATTAAGTTGGAGGCAAATAGAGATATTAATCTAATAGCAAAAAGAGATATTACTTTTGAGAGTGAAACTCTTACTTCAGATGTTGCTGCTGATCATACTGAATTTTGTGGAGGTGATAGAATGATTGACAGTACTGGATTGATGACCTTACATAGCGAGAAACAGGATATTGAAACTAGTTGTGGTACAGATCCATATGTATGTGATTTTCATCAGGATCTCAAAACTGATTGGGATAAAATAGACGCATTAAATGAATAGAGGTATATTATGTCAATAAGAAACGTAGAAATTCAAACAATCGGTCTTCATATTGGAAGTCCTGACCATTCAAAGATCAATCCAATATCAAGAACTTATAATAAAGCTGGAGTTTTAACTTGTCCTGGCATTTCAATTTTTGGAGATGCAATTGCTGGACAAAAAGCAACAGTTACAATATACCCACCACATAAAGATTCAAAACAATCAAATCTTTTTTCTTTGTATGTAAATGGTGATAGTGGTTTCATAGGAGATATATCAGTCAGTAAGAATGCTTCGATTAGTGGTACAACATACTCAACTTTTAGAGGAAGTATCAATAGTCAAGGTTGGAAAGGATTTGATATCAAGCATCCAACCAAAGAAAATCATCGACTCAGATATGTTTGTTTAGAAGGCCCAGAGGGGGGTGTATATCATAGAGGTAGACTAAAGGGTACTAATAGAATTGATTTACCAGAATATTGGAAAAATTTAGTTCATGCAGATAGCATTACTGTTCAGTTGCAACCAATTGGACATGATCAAAATATTTTTGTCAAAGAATTTGATAATGAAAAGATCATTATTGAAGCAAACACTTTGCATGTAGATTGTTTCTACCATGTATATGGTGAAAGAAAAGATGGTGAACGTTTGATTCCAGAGTATGAAGGAAACTCACCAGAAGATTATCCAGGCAAAAACGATCAGTATTCAATTGCTGGATATCATTATGATAGGAGGGCACTTTAATGGCAAAATTTTATTCTGGTATTGACACTAGTGTTGGTATCGGAACTGAAACTTTAGATAGCATGTTAGCTAATGGTAGCACTTATGGTATAGCACCTAGTCAAGATATAGACTGTCAAGATTTATCTGTTACGAATATAAATGCCACGGGTATTAACACTGTAAGTGGGTTTCTTCACGCTACTGGTGGTATCAAAGATACCTCTGGCGACATGGGTACTTCAGGACAAGTTCTTTCTTCAACGGGAAATGGTTTAAATTGGATAAACACTAGTGATGCAAACGTTGCAAGTGCGAGTAACGTTGGAACAAATGATGCGAGTTCTACAAACTCAACTCATTATCTTGCCTTTATTGGTGCAACTTCTGGTAATAATCCTGTTCGTGTTGACACTTCATTACAATATAATCCATCAATAAATCAATTAAAATTTAATGATGCTGGTTCTTTACTAATAAAACAATCAGATGAAACTGATTACAACTGGACAAAGGGAATTCAAGTTGGATATGACTCTGGATCTCCATCACCAATATTGATGTTCGCATATAATAATAATGGATATATTTCTGATAGAGGTGGTGAACTAAGAATTACATCTGATAGTAGTCCAATAAGAATTAGAACATTAAATTATGGAAACGATCCAGAAACTGGAGATGAAATGGCTGTATTTACACCTGCAGGATCTGTAGATTTATACCATCAGGGAAATAAAAAATTTGAAACTACAAATACAGGTGTGACCGTGACGGGAACAGTCGCTGCTACAGCTTATACTGGTGATGGTATTGTTCCTTCTGGTGCAATTATCATGTGGTCTGGTGCAGCAAACGCAATTCCAACTGGTTATGTATTATGTGATGGAAACAATAGCACTCCTGATTTAAGAAATAAATTTGTTGTTGGTGCTTCAAATAGTTCAGGAGATACAACATATCCAGATGTTTCACCAGGTGCTACTGGTGGTGAAGCAACTAAACTTTTAGGAACAGCAAACCTACCAAGTCACACTCATACATATACAAAAGCAACACATCCATCTGGATCTGGTGCTGAACAGAATCAGTCAGGTGGCCCAGAAGATAGAACTAATTTTAATGATACAGGAACAACTGGAGATCAAGGTGGTACAATGGGTCAAGCATTCAGCATCTTACCACCATATTATGCTCTCTGCTATATAATGAAAAGTTAAATAAATAAAAACATCTCATCAGTAAATTATGCACATCGAAAGACACAAACTAAGAGAGTTACAATATTTGCAAGAGGATATTGCAGAATATTTTACTGATGAAAATTTAGTAAGTGGTGAAACTTATTGGACTTGCGTTGAGGCAGTTGCGATTGCAAAACTTGCTGAGTTACGTGGAGATGTAATTTATACCGAGGATTAAAGGTGACATGGCAAAACAAAAATGAACTTTTAGTTCCAAAAAAGTCGGAAAAAAAATTCGGGCCAAAAATCAGTCCCAAACCTTTTGTGATAAATAAGACAGAAGAAAAAATTTAGTGTGCTAATACAATGCCCCTTTCAAGGTTAGAAAATTTTCTAGTAAATACTGATGGTAATATATTATATGTAAATCCATCTGACTTAGATGCTACAGATAGTTTTGATAATAAAGGAAATTCTTTAACAAGACCTTTCGTAACTATACAGAGAGCATTAATTGAAGCAGCTAGATTTACATATCAAACTGGACAAAATAATGATAGATTTGATCGAACAACAATATTACTATATCCTGGTGAGCATGTCCTTGATAACAGACCAGGATTGCATGTAAAAGATAATGGTGGTAGTGTACAATATTTTGATGTAAATAATTCTGATGTCACAGCATCAACTGACATTGAGTTAGATAACGGTTCAGTATTTGATTTAAATAATACAGATAACATTTTATATAAGTTTAATTCAATTCACGGTGGTGTAATTGTTCCAAAAGGAACTTCAATCGTTGGTTTAGACCTAAGAAAAACAAAAATAAGACCTTTATACGTCCCAAATCCAGACTTTGGTGATGATGTGATACCAAGATCTGCACTATTTCGTGTAACTGGTGGTTGTTATTTCTGGCAGTTTAGTATATTTGACGCAAATCAGTCAGTATATTATAGTAAAACCTTTACTGAAAAAAGAAATCCAAACATTTCGCACCACAAATTAACCTGTTTTGAATATGCTGATGGGCAGAATAATGATACTTTAACAGGAACAACTGATTTACAACAGTATTATTTCAAGTTGATGAATGCTTATGGTAATGATACTGGTAATAGACAGATTCAAAACTATCCTAAACCTGATGGATTAAATGATTTTGAACCAAATACACCAGAAACTAAGATTGTTGGTGATCTAACCACAAATGACAATGCAATTCAAGAATTATCTTCAAATGTTTTAAATGCCACTGTTCTTACAGAAAAAGCACATGGATTAACCGTTGATGATCAAATTTTAATCACTGGTGTTGGATCTACTAATCTTTATAATGGAACATATCGAGTTACTGGTATTGGAAGTGATAGGAAATTTACATATAATCTAAATTCAGATGCTGCTGATGATATTATAAGTCCAACTAATCTTGCAAGTGCACAAGTCATAATTGAAGCAGACACAGTTACTGGTGCCTCTCCATATATCTTTAACTGCTCACTTAGATCTGTCTTTGGTATGTGCGGATTACATGCTGATGGATCAAAGGCAACTGGATTCAAATCTATGGTTGTGGCACAGTTTACTGGTATTGGACTACAGAAAGATGATAAGGCATTTGTAATTTATAATGAAGAGACTGGCGATTATTTGAATAGTGTCAACGCAGCTGCAGCAGGATTTGATACTCCTTTATATCTTAATCCAGAATCTCAATATAGAAAGAGATATGAAAACTTTCATGTTAAAGTGTCAAACGATTCATTTATTCAAGCAGTTTCTGTTTTTGCGATTGGATATGCAAACCATTTCTTGGCAGAGTCTGGTGGTGAACAGTCAATCACAAACTCCAACTCAAACTTTGGTAATAAAGCATTAGTATCAAAGGGATTTAAGAGAGACGCATTTAATCGTGATGACACTGGTTATGTAACTCATATTGTTCCACCAAAAGATTTAGAAAAAACTGAAAAAAATATTGTTTGGAGATCCTTAGATCCAGTTAAAACAAAGTCTGTTGGTATTTCAAGTCATCTTTATATTGATGGAGAGAAAGATATAACAAACCCACCAACTAACGTTGTAAATGGTTTTAGAATCGGTGCGAGAAAAGATGATAAATTATATTTAAATGTAAATATTGATGGAACACCCACAACATTTTCATCTCCAATATTGATGCCAGTTCCTTCAGGAGATGGCCCAGTTTCAGAAAAGAAATTTAATGTTGCTCGAACAGTAACAGGAAATTCTATTTCATCCAAAGAACTGACTCTAACTGAAAATCATAATTTCTTTGCAGGTGAATCTGTTCGAGTATTTGGTGATGATGGTAGAACTCCAGATGGCATTGAGATTGGTAGAAAATACTATGTAATTACCACTGGAACAGCAAATAAAATTAAATTAGCAAACACTGCAACCGATGCTCTTGCAAATAAAGCAATTCCAAAAAATATAAACCAAAGAGGTGGAATTCTTACAGTAAAGAGCACAGTTACAGACAAAATACCTGGTGAAATTGGTCATCCAATTCAGTATGATACAACAAATAGTCAATGGTATATTCTTGGATCTGCTGGTGCGACAAATACAATTTTTAGCACCTTCAACACTGGAACTAATGCAGCTGATATTGCTGATAAAAACTCATCAACTTATGTTTTGAGAAAATCAGAAACTCGTGCGTTGAATGATCGTATCTATAGATTACGTTATATAATACCAAAAGATTTTAAAGAGGCTAGCACAGCAAAAAAACCAGAGAAAAACTATGTGTTACAAGAATCAAAAACAGTAGCAGAGCAACCTCTCCCATTAACTAATATTATTGATAATCGTAATCCAAGAATTATTGCAGGAATTACTACCAATGCTAGTAGTTCAACTACGAGTATTGTCACAACAGAAGTTGCACACAAGTTAAGTGCGGGTGATAGAGTTCGTATTAAAAATGTAAAAAGTTCAACTAATACCACTGGAATTGGCAATTCAGGATACAACGGATTCTTCACAGTTGCTTCAACACCATCATCAAAAACATTTACCTACACAAATACCAATACTGGATTCGGTGTATCTCCTGAAACAGCAAATGTTGTAGGCATTATAACTTCTCTTCGTGGGGCAGGCACTGCAGCTGAATTAGCTGAACTACCAATGTTTGAAAGGAGTGAGTATGACACAACATATACAGTTCAAGAGGTAGATACGATTCAGGATTATATTGCTGATCAACAAGACGGTGTTTATTACTTGACCTGTTTGATAGGAAATATATCACCAACTGTTTCTGAATTTTCTAACTTAAGATATAGACAGAGTTTTGCAAACTTATACCCTACAGTTGATAAAGATAATCCAGATAATGATCCAGTTCAAGCAGTTTCTGCAGCATCAAATGAATTGCTCGGAAAGGTTCATATTAATGATCCAATCAATAGTCTTACAAAAGAAACAGCAATCAACTACTTAAGAGATAATCGTGTTGGATTTGCCATTACTTTTGCAGAAAGTAACGGAACCACTGGACTTACCACTTATTCAACTGATGTTGAACACAATTTAAATGCGATCACAAAACTCAGTATATCGGTTGCTGGTTCTGGTTATGGAAATAATATGGTAAGACATAATGTTATTTTGACAGATGAAGATGGTGCTTCTAGTGGAGATGGTGCAACTGCTAAGATTACAACTGGTGGAAGCGGACAAATAATTGGTGCTGAAATTGTAAATGGTGGTTCTGCATATGGTGTTGGAACAACCTTAGCTGTTGCTGGTGGAGTAAGTGGAGTGGTTTCAGTAAATGCAATTAACGATTGTGTTGGTAATGTGATGCAAGTCGTCGGTGTTGGATCGACTAGCAACCGAACAGATAGTGCTTTCAATGGATTGTTCAAAATTTCAGGTGTACCAAGCACAAAATCAGTATCTCATCAATATTATCCAAAAGGACAATCAGCAACGAGTGTAACAAGTGCAGGAATTTATACTGGGCCTGTAAGTTCAACAAGCGGTATATTTACTTTACTGGATGAGGCAGTTGGATTTAGCACTATAGTTGGTGTTGCAAACACTACACTTTCTGGAATTGTTACAGTCACAACGAGTGCTACTCACCATTTATCTGTTGGAAACAAAATTAAGATGGCAGGAATGACAGGAGCTGGAGCAACTGTTTATAATGGATTTGATTTTGTTGTCAAGGAAATAGTTGGATTGACAACTTTCACAATGAAATCACATCTTGGTATTTCCACGACTGATGCTGGTGGAGAAATATTTAAATATGCCTTAAATTCATTTGGTCAAGATAATTCTCTTGCTTCTGAAAAAATAGCAGGTAGTCTTTCACCATTTATAACTGGTGTTGAAACTACAGTGACAGAAACTGGAGGAATGTCTTCTGCTGGTACAGTTTCTGGTCAGGAGATTTATGGAACATCAGCTATAAAATTAGCAAGCACGGTTGGAATTAATACTGGAGATTTCTTACAAATTGAGAATGAAATTGTAAGAGTTAAGAGTGTTGATCCTACAAACACTGTAGATATATCCCTCTTTAGAGGTACATTGGGAACTCAATCTGTAGCACACGCTGAAAACAAATTAATTAAAAAAATAAAGGTAGTCCCATCAGAGTTGCATAGATTCTCTGCCATAAGAGCATCAGGTCATACGTTTGAATATATTGGTTATGGGCCAGGTAACTATTCAACTTCTCTACCACAAAAAATTCAAAGAACAATTGAACCAGAAGAGGAGTCTCTTGCTATTTCAAGAGAAGAAAAGGGTGGAGTGGTATTCTTCTCTGGTATGAATGATCGTGGTGATTTCTTCAGTGGTCAAAAAGAAGAGGCACAAGAACTATTCTTAGGTGATGATGGGGATTCAAATTCTGCAATATTTGATGATGTATTCATTCGAAATACCTTACGTGTTGGTGGTGGAGCAAATCAAAACTTACCATCAGAGTTTAATGGGCCTGTCAATTTTACCAATAAGATAACATCAGTTGATGCTGAAGATGGTATTGAGGCAATTAAGTTATTAATTAAAGGTAATGCGATTGATAAACCATCATTCCAAGTTGGTGAGGATGTAAATCCATCCTTAATTGTTAATAGAGATACTCAAAACGTTGGTATTAATACGATTAATCCACATACAAACATTGAATTAGATGTAGACGGAACAATTCGTGCAAATGTATATGAAAACTTCAAGTTAAGTGATCTACCCGATGCAACTGAGGAATCAAATTATGCAAGAAACAGAATAATTAAAATCAAGGATGATGCAAGCGGATATGAATTAATTGATCCACATGAACTATCTGCATATGAATTAAGAAGTCTTGGAGTCAGTAATGATGGAACAATTTATGTTGGCATCTCATCAATTGTGAATAGTAAGTTACAGATATCTGGCATATCAACATCTAGATTCTTTATTGGTGAGAGGGTAAAGATCTTTGGTGTGACTAAATCAGGTGATAGCACCATAGCTCCAAATCCAATCATATCTTCTGGATCGGATCCTGTTAAAGTAAAAGTTGAATCAGTGCCACTAACTGGATTTTCAACTTCAGCAACTTATTACTATTGGCAAGCACAATATCACCTTAAAAACGGAAAAGTTGGTGTGAGTACACAAATTGATCCAACAGGTGCTTACTCTGGATCTGGTGCTAGAGTCGGAGTAGCAAATACAGTGATGGAAAGTTTCAATGGTTTGAATCATAATACTTTAACTCTAAAAAGAACAGATACTAATCACGGTATTTTAATTTATCGTCAGAATTACACACCTACAGCATCACAAATAACTCAACCAGATAGAATAGCAGCATCAAACGTAGATGTAAGTCAAGCAAAATTAATTGCCACTCTCGGTCAGAAAGAACTAGGAAACTCAACTCAGGAAATTACTTGGAAAGATTATGGAGTATATGAACAAACTGCTTGGAGTTCAAAAGGAACAGACAATGAGTTTCTTGGAGGAACAGGTAGCACAACACCAACTCATCAAATTCATTTTCCAGTTGTTCCGAATCTTTCATCTGGAGGACGAGGATGGGATATTGATATAATAACTGAGATTGGTAGTGGTTTTATTGGAGTAAGTAGTAACTACTCACTAAACGGAGTTGTTGGATTTGGAACGACATCAGATGTAAAAGTGGTGCATGATAATACAAAGGCATTATCAGATGCGATAACAGATATCGGTGTTGCTGGTGGTAACTATCTAAGTTTACCAAGCGGAACTTATTTAACCAATAAATTAGCAATTCCAACCTCATTTAGTTTGAGAGGAAATGGTAAGAATAGTATTATAAAACTTCAATATTATGCAACAGATGCAACTCGAACTGGTACCGCAGGAACATCTGGAGATGTATTGAGTTTTGATGGTAATTTAGTTGGTGCTGCAATTACTAATCCAACTGACGTAACAATCGCAGATTTGACTTTTGATGGAAACAGTTCAAACAATCTACTATTCACTTTGGATAGTGAAAATAATTTAGCATCATTCGCAGGTGGAACCTCAATGTTATTCAAAGACATGGAGATTCGAAATGGTGGTGGTAGTGGATTATATGCAAGAAATTCAAGACGTATATCTATAGAAAACTGTACAATTGTTGATGGTGGTCAGACTGACAGATATAATGAATTCAGACCACTAGATGTTCAAAGTTCTGAAACTGTTCGAGTAAATGATTCATTATTTGAAAATTATCCTGGTGCTCTTGATCTTTCTGTAACAACAGTTGTTTCAACTGGTGGAAATATCATTCGAAATTGTGGTTCAGGTCTTGATGCCTATGCGACTGGTAAGATTACCACAACAAATAATATCATACTTGGGCCTGCTGATGAGTTTATTGCTTCTCCAGACATTTATGATACGGACTTTGACTCAATCAATGTTACTATCAATGTTGGTAGTGGTGCTGATTTCTTTGGCCCAGAATTACTTTATATTGAAAATGGTGAAGGTAAGGATCTCAGCAGTTCTAACATTGATATCGTTGCAGGAATTGGAACAATAGTAGGACTTTACAGTACAACTCGTACCGCAAGTCTTGGGCCCAAATTCCTTAACTTTGATATTCTTACACAAGA
>MDTB01116331.1_pt1 | contig 14162 bp, 15 predicted proteins | sample 811161 | NCBI WGS metagenome assembly MDTB01 (sample SAMN05326650, study PRJNA326480) | marine metagenome | isolation source: seawater | place: Mediterranean Sea | collected 2009
AGCGTAATCCTGTAACTGGCATTTCATTAAGATGAGAATAGCAATACGCCATTAATTCATTTGCCTTTTTTGTGGCCGCATAGAAACTAACTGGTTTGTCTGTATTATCGTCTTCCTTAAATGGTATTGAGGAATTCATTCCATAAACAGAGCTAGAAGATGCATAGATTAAATGTTTGATGTTTGAGTCTTTGCAGCATTCCAATAGATTAAGAAAGCCCAATAAGTTAGATTCATTGAAAGAGTATGGATTTATTATTGAATGTCTAACTCCCGCTTGAGCAGCTAAGTTTATTATGTAGTCAAAATCAAATTTTTTAAATAGTTTACTAAGTTCTTTTTGATTTGATAAATCTACCTCGAAAAACTGATGATTAGAATTATTATTTCTTACTAAACTTTCATTTATGATACCCAATCTTCTTTTTTTTAACGATACGTCATAGTATGAGTCAAGGTTATCAATACCACAAACTTCATGGCCATCTTGTAGGAGTCTTAGTGCTAAATGGAACCCAATAAATCCTGCCGAACCAGTAATTAAAACTTTAGGCATATTTAATCCTTATTAAATAAATCTCTTGTAAAAATTTTTTCAGTAACGTCGTCTAAATCTGAAGAATTTCTATTTGCCAAAATGAGATCAGAAATATTTTTAAAGTTTTCAAGATTATTTTCAATTAAGGAGTTAAAAAATTCTTTCTTATTGTATAGAGGTTCGTAGATAATAATTTTTATGCCCTTTGCTTTTAATCTTTTCATAATTCCTTGTACTGAAGAAAATTTAAAATTGTCAGAATTAGTCTTCATGGCTAATCGATAAATACCAATTATTTTTGGTTTTAATTTAATTATTTCTTCAGCAATAAAATCTTTTCTGGTTGAATTTGATTGAACTATGGCCTTTATGAGATTTTGTGGGACTTCAGCATAGTTTGCAAGCAATTGTTTTGTATCCTTTGGTAAGCAATAACCTCCATATCCAAATGATGGATTGTTATATGTACTGCCAATTCTTTCGTCGCTGCACACACCTTCAATTACATTTTTTGTCTGAAGTTGGTGTTTCATTGAATAACTGTCAAGTTCATTAAAAAATGATACCCTCATTGCTAAATAAGTGTTTGCAAACAATTTAACAGCCTCCGCCTCATCAGCACTCATGTGTAAATTCTTAATATCTTTTTTTTCAGCACATCCTGACAATATACTTGCAAATTCTTTTGCATTTCTACTCTCACTCCCCATGATTATTCTTGAGGGGAATAAATTATCATAAAGTGCTTTGCCTTCTCTTAAGAATTCTGGAGAGAAAATTATTTCTAAATTTGAATATTTTTTGTTTATTTTTTTTGTAAAACCTACTGGAACTGTTGACTTTAAAATTATTGTAGGGGGTGCATCAATCAAAGAGATATCTTCTATTATATTTTCAACTATTGAAGTATTAAAACTATTCGAGTCTAAATCATAATCTGTTGGAGTTGCTAAAATAATATAGTCTCTAGAATTGTAAGATTCTTTTGCATCATTGCACGCTGTTAAATTTAAGTTTTTTTTATCTAAATAACTTTGTATATCTTCATCAAAGATAGGTGACTTTTTATTATTTATTTGATCAACTTTTTTCTTGTCGATATCAAATGCAATTACTTCATGGTTCTGTGCTAGAAGCACTGATAGTGACATTCCAACATAACCTGCACCAACAACCGTTATTTTTTTTTTCATGCAAAATATCGTCTTCAAATAGTGTTTAGAACGTCTTTTTTTTTGAATAAATTAATTTTTCATGTTATATCATCATTTTTCTAACTAAAGCAATTTAAATGAATAATCTAAATTCAGATTTTTTTAAAAAATTGGACTTATGTCCAGTTTGTGAGAGTAAAAATATAAAATTGTTTTCACAAATTTCGTGGGATGTTAACGAGAAGATACTAACAAAATTAGGTGTTAACTATTTTTATCCTAAATGGTCAATTTGTAATAACTGCTCTCATGTCTTTTTGAACCCAAGGTTCTCTGATAAGTTTGAAAAAAAATTGTATGGTAATGATTCAATTTATAGAAACATAAGTCACAGAGGACAATCGACATTTGATTATATGATGACAATTGATAATACCATAGATGGATCGGCTAAGTATCATAAAACTCATTTCTTGCTATTAAAAAAAATTTTGAAAATAATTGGAAAATCAAAAAACATTAAATTCCTTGATTTTGGAGCTGGCTGGGGATCCTGCTCAACAGCTGCGAAAGCACATAACATAAAGTATAATGGATTAGAGCTTGATCGTTGGTGCTTAGAGCAAGCACAAATATTAAATAGGAATGTTAAAAGTTCTTATGACGACTTCGAGAACCTAGACCTTATTTACTCATCACAAGTCTTTGAACATATTAACAATCCAAAAAAGGTTTTGGAAACTTTTGTTAATAAAATGAAGCATGGGTCGTACATATTTACCAATGTGCCTACGTATGAATTCAATTCTTATAGGAACTGGGGAATTGGTGGACTTAATGCTTTAAACTGGTTTCATTGTCAGTCATATTCTAGAGAATCTCTTTCGCATTTGTTTCAACAATATGGATTCAAAACTGTAAAATCTTGGCTTGGAACTGGCGATATAAATATATTGGTGCAAAAAACTGGAGATGTAAATGATACTTTAAAAATAAACAACAACTCTATAAAGAGAAGGGAAATTGGTCTTAAATTTCATAAATTAATACTTGTTAAATTACATTACTTACTAATGTTACCAAAAAATTTCATAAAATATCTCATAAGATAGGGTGGGCAATAATTTTAGAGATTTGATATTTGAAAAGAATAATAACTTATTTATTTTCTGTTATATACCAATAAAATTATTAGCTATTTGTCTAATTTTTCTAGTAAGCAGCTTGTTTTCAGACTCAATAGGACAATTTAATTCAAATTATTCAATTTTTTACCAAGTTGATGGACCTCAGTCTTATTTTGGATGTGACTTAAATTCAGCAAATATTTTATTTACGATAACATCGTGTCTCTTAGATATAAAGTCTAGTTCAGCCATAACGGCTATTTGTACTGCAATTATAATTACATTGATGAGAGACTTTATTTTTTTTGTTTGCGCAAAGCATATTCTGAAATCCTTAGGACTAATAATTTTTTTAGTACTCTTAGCATCTCATCCTTATCTAGCACTTTATTCTGTTAAGTACACGACTGATGTCTTTGCCTGCCTAGCTATCGCAATTTTATTTTATCAAATTTTATTTGATAAAAAGAACATTTTATTTAATTTTTTTGCAATCATATTCGTTGGGTTTAGAAATAATTTAATGCCTATATTTATTATATTTTATATTATAGATATAATTAGAAGCTTTAGAGAAAATAATTTAAAAAATATTTTTATTTATTTTTTAACTGTTCTACTTGTTTATTTAATCAGTCAAAGCACAAGTGGAAGCTACGACTCAAGATATATAGATATTCTTATCTTTAGTGATCAAAATCCCTATTCTTGGTACGAGATAGTAAATTACTTTAACTTACAGCACGATATTTTGTCTTATCTTTTAGTAAGTCCAATACTTGTTATTTCACACTTAATACTTTTAACTGGATTTAGAGAGAGTGTATTTGTATTGGGACTAGATTTCTTGATCGACTTAGGTGTTTCTGGTTATATACAATTATTTATATACAGCGCACTATCACTATTTCATATTTTGGGGATTAGTTACTTTTATTTTAAATTTTACAAAATTAAGCCAATATTATTCGTATTTTTATTATATTTTATACCAACTTTTGTTGCTGTAGCGCATTTAAGATACTTTTTTCCATTAATACCATTTGCATTAATAGGAATATCATTTTTAATTGAAAATAATTACAAAAAAAATAATTATGAAACCAATTAAAAAATTAAATATAATTTTAGATATTATATTTTTTCCTTTGAGGGCATTCTTTATGCTTGAAAAAGGTTTCTTTTATCTTTCCTCCCTGAGAGATGAAAGGATGTATGTTGTAAAAAGATTTTGTAAAGGGAGGGTTTTAGATATTGGTTGTGGACCGCATAATTTATTTATAAAAAATTTCATTGGTGAAGAGAATGGTATTGGTATTGATGTATATCCATACCCTGGCGTCGATAATGTAGTTGCAGATATTCTAAACTTACCGTTTAATGACGAGACATTTGATACTGTAACGCTAATTGCAGTAGGTGGGCACATACCTAAAGAGGTAAGAAAAAAAGAATTCGCAGAAATAGCAAGAGTAATTAAAAATGAAGGGTTATTAATTTTTACCGAAGGTGAACCAATCACTCAGTACATTGTCCATAAATGGTCAATTATCTTTAATTTTTTGATTGGTCAAAAGGATATAGATGAGGAAAGAGGCATGGAAGAGGAGGAGGAATACTGTATGCCTTCCAAAGATATTCATTACTACCTTAATTCATTTGGTTTAAATATTATAAAAGTCAACAAATTTATGTGGGGTTTGAATAACGTATATATTTCAAAAAAAATAAGTGATGAAAAAAATTAGTAAAAATATTCTTTTTTTTATACCATCTTATAATGACACAAAAAATGCTTTTGTTATTGCTCACTCAATAAAGAAAATATTTCCTAAAAGTGAGGTGTTAGTAATTGATGATGGCTCTAATGAAGTTTTTTTTCCGAAAAAAGGTGATCAATTTAAGTTTTTTTCAACTGGTATAAACTTTGGGCTAGGAGTGTGTACTCATATTGCGATTGATTTCATGTTAAATAATAAATTTGATATTTTAGTTAGACTTGATGCAGATGGACAACATCCTATCAGGGAAATAGGCAGATTGGTAAAACCTATTTTAAATGAACAATCAGATTACTCAGTTGGCATAAGAATGAATCATTACTCAGTTAAAAAATTTTTAATCAGGGACTTAATTAAGAAATACTATAATTTTGTTGCGAGAATTATCTCAAATAATAAGGTACCTTCCGATGTAAACTCAGGTTTTTTTGCTATCAATAGAATGTGCGCTGAGAGCATTAATAATCTTCAACTGGAAAGGTACCCTGAACCCGAAACTTACATACATTTATCTAGGCAAGGGTTTATTTTAAGTGAAAATAAAATTGTACAAAATAAGAGAAACCACAATAAATCCACTCTAAATTTTTTTAACGGATTGAGAATGTTTTATAAATTTAATATTGTTATGATCTACGAAATTTTTAGATCAAAGAAGATATGATACAACCATTAATATTAATATTCATAGCCTGTGTAATAATTATACTTATGTATTATAGGCTTATTCAAATAGATTTTACATTTCCACTTTTAATTGCACTTATAGGACTAGGATTTATTGGAATTAATAATGAGTTAGTCATCAAGATAGCTAGTTTTTTTAAGATATATAATGAGCCTCTTGCTATAGTTTTTCTTACTTTTTTTATTTGTTTATGCTTAATTGTTGTACTTTTAGTGGCGTACACACAAATAAGATTAAAACAAATTCAATTGGTAAGAAAGATAGCTGTAATTGAATTAAAAAATAAAAAGTAAAAAGTAAATAAATATTATGAAAAATATTACATTTACCTTTGATTTGGAAGATCATCGCGCTGAGAAAAATGGAAAATACAATAGAATTGAGTCAAATTGTTATAAAGTATTAGAATGGTTAGAACAAAAAAATATAAAAGGCACTTTTTTTGTACTTGGTAGTGTTGCTCAACAATTTCCAAAACTTATTTTGAATATTTCTAAACAGGGTCACGAGATTGGCTCACATTCATATGATCACAAGTATATAATAAATGAGACGCCTCAGTCTTTTAAGGAAAATGTTGCTAAAAGTAAAAAAATTATTGAAGATATAACTAACAAGAAAGTTTCTGGTTTTAGGGCACCATTCTTTTCAATCACTAATGAAACTCTTTGGGCGACCGAAGTATTAAAAGACTTAGGGTTTACTTATAGTTCTAGTGTAGTTCCAAAAAAATATAAAAGTTTTGGTGTTAACGAAGTGCCTAATTGCAATTTCATTTGGCCATCAGGTCTTTTAGAGTTACCAATGATGATGGGCTCTTTACTTGGTATTAGATTTCCATGTATAGGAGGAGTTTACCTAAGACTTTTACCAATGAGTTTAATTAAATTTTGCTTACCAAGAGAAGGGGTTCTTTGGACTTATCTGCATCCATATGACATCGATAAAGAAGAGCCATTTACTAAAATACATGGAACAGGACATCTAGGAAATTTACTACTACATCTCAATCGGAGCAATGCGCTGATAAAAGCTGAACAATTGATGCAAAACTATCAAACACTTACTTTTATTCAACGAATAAATAATGGTGAATTTAAATTATCAAGCTTTCCTAAATAGACATAAAAAATTTTGTGCGAATAGCGAAAAATATTTTGATGATTTACTTTTGCTAAATTTTGAATAATTTAGAGGCGAAAAAATCCAGTAAACACCTTCATATTTCAAACCAGTTTTTTCTAAAATGTCACTAATATCCTTTGGAGATCGCAAATAAATATCTGGCTCACCTTTAACTCTAAGACAATAATCTTTTTCAGAATTGTTAGGGTCTAAAATATTGATGAGTTTTCGCAATAATGAACCAGAATAAAGAGATGAAATTGCGATTAACCCATCCTGCTTTGTTACCCTTGCAATTTCAGTTAGAGTTGAATTAATGTACTTTATATTTTGAATCACTTCTATACAATATACTAAAGAAAACTGATTATCGCCAAACGGTAAATTCTCTGCACTAGCATGAAAGGAGGTCACTTTTTTTTGATTTATTCGCTTTAATTGCTCCATCGAGAAATCAACTCCAAATACTTTATTAACATTTAAAACTTTCATTACCTCACTAGCAAAGTTTCCATTACCACAGCCTACATCTAGTATGTTTGAGGTTTCACCGTAATTAATTTTTAAAAAAGTTTTTAGAATATTTTTTTGATGAATAGATAATCTATAGCCAACGATTGAATGTGCTGGATTTTCAATATTTTTTGCAGCCTCATCATGCCATTTCAATGTATCAGTAATCGACTCATTGTCAAAACACTTGAATATTCCCTCTTTTGATAGTTCGTATTTATGACCACAGTGATTGCATTCCCAAGTTTCATTTTCATTAAATTGAGTAAATTTATGACAGATATTGCATTTTAATTGAGTCATTTCAGTTTTTTTTACCTAAATAGTTTAAAATAAATACTAATTAATTATTAAAAATACAATCTCTGTTAGTAAAAAAAATTATTTTTATAATTTTGATAATTTTAATTTTTTTTATGAGTTAAGTAAACTAAAGACTCAAATAAGTTTAGTATTTGAGTATCTTTGATTGCTAAATTCATATGTATCAATATTGATCGTCTTTCGCTTGAACAATTATTATTGAAATGTAATGACTTATATCCATTAAAATGAAATGCATCTCCAGGTAAAATGTGGATGGCACTGAAATATTTTAAAAAGAAATTTTTTATAAGAACTGCAGTAAAAATATTTTGATAAATAAACTTTCTAAGTAAATCCCAGAACATACTATTTGACTGCTTTCTCGAGTTTTCCTGTAAGAAAAGTTCTCCATAGGGTGGTTTGCTTGGAACCATAAGAGGTATTAAAATCGTATCTGAATAATTGTCGAAGTGTGGAGTGAAAGACATTTTACTATCAATTTTTTTAACACATCTTATAACGATATATGGATCATCATTTGTATCAATATTTAAATCTTCTTTGATTGCAGGAATAAAGCTTTTAATTTTATTTATTATTTCTATTTCTAATTGACTTAAATCTTTTTTTTTTGAAAAAATAAACAACGAACGCTCATAACTTATCTTATCTATAAGTTGATTGACTTCCCTGATAAAGTTTGGATCTATTTTGTTACGCAGTATTTGAGACATTTAAGTGATTTAACCCTAGAGGAACATAAATTTATAAATCAGGCAAATAATAAATAATTTTACTATCAAGGAATTGTTTTAATTTCATTGGCATTAGTCTCCAAAAGTACTGAGCTACTAGATATTTAGAATAAATATTTTTTTTACTGTTGCTCATAGTTTTTAATACAACATGGTAAGTTCCAAACTGTCTTTTAAACTTATAGCTAGAGCTTCCAAATGAACATCTGCCAAAATCAAAAATTTTTATCCCTTTTTCTTTTGAATAATTAATAGCTTCCCAATATAATAAATAATTACAATAATCTGACAATTCTGCCTTATTAGTAGCAGCCCATGGAATCCAGGCAAGTTCTTCGTCTAAAATTAAAACTAACCCAGCAATTGGTTTATCATTTTTTTTAATAATAAGTATTTTTAAATCTATTTCTGAATTAACTAAATTATTTAATAATAATTTTGGATAAACTGGCATACCATATTTTTTCATGCATGTATTATATAATGCGTAATATTTATTAACTAACTCTTCATCTTCTCCTAATATTACTTCAAAATTACTTTTCTGGGCTTTTCTTATTTTTCTTCTTAGGTTACTGGTAAATATTTTATTCCATAAGTCATTTTTAAGGTTAAGTCGCATACTGAGAAGTTCATTTTTATCAAATGCATAATCTTGCTTTCTATTTTTGAGATCTTCTTTATTTAGCTTCAATGCTTGTGAAGACTTCTCTTCATCTATAAGCCTAACTTGAAATAAATCCTTATCACTTTTATTTGCTATCTTTTTTATAGCTTCATCACATGTAAAATTTAGAAATGGTAAGTATACAAGTTCTTTTTTGTTATTGAAAAGATTAGGTACTTCTATCCAACCATCTTTCTGAGACCAATTCATCGATTTCGCTATTTCATCTGACCATATACTACAAAATTTTTTTGAATGACCTTGAAAGAGCTTATTATATAGATCTAAATTAAGACTCATAATTAATGTTTTAAAAAGTACAATTTAATTAAATAAATTACTAACCAAATAAGGTATATACAAGATAAATCTTATAAAACCAGATGACCAAAAGTATATTTAATATATTAATCTCTACAGTGATCACGGCATTGATTACAGGATACTTAATATCATTCATTGATTTTAATTCATTCATAGATCAAGTTTCTGACATAAATATTTTTTGGATCTTTATTGGAATAGTTTCTGTTTTTTTATCAATTCTCACTTCATCTTTAGTTATTTTTATAATTTTTGATTATCAAGAAAATATAAATAAATGTAATTTCATAAACTCAGCTCATATTTTAGGTAATGCAATTTTACCTCTAGGGTCTGGAGAATTAGTTTTTACTTCACTAGCATTTAAAATGATTAAAAGCCCATTTAATTATATTCTATCAAGACAAGTCGTAATATTGTATCAATCAGCCATTTTAATGATTGCATTCATAGTAATGTGGTTTGTTGCATTGTATTTCAATGGTTACTTCAAAATAGCATTTAATTTATTTATTGGATTCATAATTTTTATTTTTTTGTTTTATCCAAATTTTTTCTTTAAATTAATAATTAATCCATTTTTATTTTTTTTACACAAAACTAAAGATATTAATTTTTTAAATAAAATAACTTTGAAGATAGAGGATTTTCAAATTAATATTTTTAAACTGCAAGATAGTTATCTGAAAATAAAAGTAATTCTTTTAAATTTTTCACATTTAATTTTTGGTGCATTAGCTGTTTTCTTTATTATGAAAGCATTTGCGATAGATGGAAATATTCTTTTAGCATTTGCAATAATAGCAAGTATTAGTTGGATAAAAATACTTATGGGTTTCACCTTGGGAGGCTTGGGTACTTCAGAATTTGGTATTGCACTGTTATTCGTTTTACTTGGTGTTCCATTAGAAGCTGCAGTTCAAGACGCAATAATTATTAGAGTGTCTTTATTAATTACTACTGTTGTTCTAGGTCTTATATCCCTACTATTCAGTTGGTATTTTTTAGAGTGAAAGTTTGGTTGCGGGGGTAGGATTTGAACCTACGACCTTCAGGTTATGAGCCTGACGAGCTACCAGACTGCTCCACCCCGCGTTATAATTTCAAGAAGTTATAATTATGCCATGTTGAATTATTTTGCAAGTAAAAGAATATCAGTTTAAAGACTCACTTATAGTGTTATATAAGAAATATTTTTTTGGGGAAATAGAGCTGTCTGATAATTGAATATTTTAAATAATTAATTTTTTATTTTGATGCTAAAAATATTTCCTTAAACTCTGATTCAAATGTCTTAATTAATTTTGGATCATTCATTTTTATTCCTGTCCCTATTCCTGTGAGATTAGAAATGGTATTTGCTAGTAAATTTACTAGGAATTTTTTTGCTCTCTTTTTAATATTTTCATTTTTTTTTGTCATTTTTAAAATCGTTATATTTAAATCTTTAATATCATTGATGTGAATTGTGCCTGGCAAACCCTTCCAATTCGCGTTTCCACAGTAAATTGTTGAATAACCCATTAATGCTCTCTCAAGACATATTGATCCATTAATTGTAATAGGAACGAATTTGCTTACAAATTTCTTTTTATAGGAAATAGGGAAATTAAAATTAAGTAATATGCACCCTAATTTTTCTAGTTCATCAATATATTTTGAATTCCTCTCTATACCAACTCTATTTAGTCCCACAATATGATCGGCATAATTTTGTGAAGCCGGATGTTCTTTATAATAAATTTTATCTTTGTAACCAAGAGATCTGAGTTTTCTGATGATAGTGATATGACTGTAGTAATCTTCACCCTCTGGGAAAGAAGTAGCCTCTGGTTGAAAATGAGCAGCTACAATTATCTTAGGTATCTTGCTGGTTAATGAACCATATACTTGATCATTATTAAGTGAGAGTTTTTTATATTTTCTCAAAAATATATTTTGATCTCTTATTATTTTATAAAGGTTAAATAAAGAATATTCGCGAGCTAAAGTAAAATTATCATGTTTTCTGAATATAAATTTAAGTTTGTATAAAAATGCTAAAAATATTGAAAGTAAATATGATCGTTTCCAAGTTTTGTTAGTTCCACTTTCTTTTAGACCAGTTGGAAATTTCTGAAGTTTTACATTTCTTATATATTTATTTATAATTTTCAAAGATAAGTCTTTTCTTTTCTTACTTATACTAATCACTTTTCTGTCTTTTACCCCATCTAATTGCTGAATGATTTGAAGGCGCTCTGATAAGAAGGTATATAAAAAAAACTGTTTTACTCTTACAAGTTTGCACGCTTTTTGAAATAATAAAGTATCTATATGATGCGGAGACCCTGTAAAAAAAATTACTTTTTCAATTTTTTTCTTTTTAAGAAATTGAGCAATTTTAAGCACATAAGTAATATGCATCTCTAACTCAATGGAGAAATCATGAGATATATATCCCCATCTCAAATACGTTGGAAAAGATGTGATTAATTCTTGCTTTACTTTTAAATAGTCATGTTGTTGATTATAACCTAAATCGTCTAAAAAATATTTTTTATTGATTTTCTTTTGCAGACACTTGTTTGGAAAGAAAGTTGAACCATCGAAGAAATATATCTCTCCAACATCTTTGAGTGTATCTTTTATAAGATCATTTGGAAATGGAATTAGCAATGACATTAGTTATTCTTTTGTAAACCTGTCGTAGAAATATCTATCTTATCTCTTTGTGCGGCTGTTTGCCAAATATTCCTTACTTTTTCAGCCATATTGATTAAGTGGTCTTGGACATTCTTATTTATATAATCCTTTATAACGTCTGGAAACCCCATAATCTAGTCCGAATTGAGCAGTTCCTAAAGAAATTTGCATTTTAAATTATGATTAATAGATCTTTTTATATCATTTATATTATAAATTAACATAATCAATAATTTGGGAAATAAAGAAATGACAGCTAACATTGATAAATTATTTGATCAATTATATCCAATATGCAGATCTATTACTGGAGATGGAATAAGGGAAAGTTTAAAAATTATTTCAAAACACTTACCCATAAAAATTTACTCAATTAAATCTGGGACAAAAGTATTTGATTGGGTTGTGCCAAAAGAATGGAAATTAAATAGAGCTATTTTAAAAGATCTTAACAATAAAACTATCATTGATACTAAAGACAGTAATCTCCACGTTCTTAACTTTTCATATCCTTTTAAAGGCACGATTCATTTTAAGGAATTAAAAAAACATTTACACACAAAAAAAGACTTGCCTAATGCAATACCATACGTGACTAGTTATTATAAAAAAAACTGGGGCCTATGTATGTCTCATAACCAATTTTTAAAACTTAAAAATAAAAAATATAAAGTATTCATTGATACTGAAATTAAAAATGGCTTTCTTAACTATGGATCGTTTGAACTAAAGGGAGAAAGTAAAAAAATTTTCCTGATTACCTCATATCTCTGTCATCCAAGCATGGCAAATAATGAGTTGTCAGGTCCGTTAACAATGATAAAGATTTACGAGAAGTTAAAAAAATTAAGAAAAAGAAAATATACTTATAGATTCCTATTAATACCTGAAACTATAGGTTCAATTACTTATTTACATAAGCAAGGCAAAGAAATCTCAAAAAAAATTGTGGGTGGCATTGTGCTTACCTGCTTAGGTGGTCCAAATACTAAAATTAGCTTTAAGCTGAGTAGAAATTCGTGGCTTAATCAAGATAGTAAAATAGATAAACTTGCGAAACACTTATCTACTTTTGAGAGCAAAAACTATTCTAGTAGAGATTTCAGTCCCTTAGGAGGATCAGATGAACGTCAATTTTGCTCACCAGGATATAACTTGCCAGTCATACAAGCAGCTAAGACAGTTTATCCACCATTTGGAAAATTCAAAGAGTATCATACTAGTCTTGATAATAAAAATTTTATGAAAATACAATCAATTGAAAAATCAACTGAACAACTATATATATTTTTGGAAGTTTTTGAATTATTGGCTAAAAATGTAAATGGAAAAATGAAATATGGTGAGCCTCAATTAGGCAAAAGGGGCCTATATCCAACACTTAATTCACCGCATACTCGTAAATCATCAAATAACACAAAAACTGACAACAGAAAGCAATTGAATATTATACTATCAATATTGTCACTTGCTGATGATAAAATGGATATAATCGACATAGCAAATTTTTTAAAAATTTCTGTACTGAAATTAATTTCAATCGTTAATCTTTTGATAGAAAAAAAATTAATAGAGAAAATCTAACTATATGAGTATTGTGTTAATAACTGGAGATCATCCTCGCCATAAATTCTTTGCAAACTCTCTTATAAATGCAAGTCTTGTAAAGGGTTGGGTATGTGAGAAAAGAGAGGAATTTGTTCCTGTAGCGCCAAACGATATTACTTCGAATCAAAAAAAATTATTCAAAAAACATTTCGTATTAAGAGAAAAAGTAGAAAACGATTTTTTTAATTACACAGAAGTTAACAGGTGTAAAAAAATGAATGTTGCTTTAGAAAATTTGAACTCGGAGTCAACAGCAAAATTCATTAGGGAATTAGAACCTAGTCTAGTTTTATCATATGGGTGTCATAAGTTAAGCAAGGAGCTCATAGATAAATCAAAATCAAAATTTTGGAATACGCACGGAGGTCTTTCCCCTAGGTATAGAGGCGTAATAACTCATTTTTGGCCAAGTTATTTTCTTGAGCCACAAATGACAGGCATTACATTGCATGAAACTACTAGTAAAATTGATGGTGGTGATATTATTTTTCAGTCAATACCTGAAATGGTTAGTGGCGATGGACTGCACATATTAGCAGCTAGAAGCGTAATGACGTTCACCAAATTGTTAGAAAAAAGGTTAATGAAATTAGATTTTGACAATTTGCCCAGTGGAGTTTCTCAGAAGTCAGCAGGGCGTATTTTTAAAGCCTCTGATTGGAGACCAGAACATTTAGAAGTTATATATGACAAATATGAAGACAAAGTTGTTGACCTTTATACATCTGGATCAATATCAAGAACACTTCCTGAATTAATTTCAGTAATTTAGTTTTTTTTAGTGAAGTAACATTCACGTTTTGTAGACCTGGCAACGTCCTACTCTCCCATGCCTTAAGACAAAGTACCATCGGCGCTGGAGCCCTTAACGTTCGAGTTCGAAATGGGATC
>MDTB01172033.1_pt1 | contig 14160 bp, 10 predicted proteins | sample 811161 | NCBI WGS metagenome assembly MDTB01 (sample SAMN05326650, study PRJNA326480) | marine metagenome | isolation source: seawater | place: Mediterranean Sea | collected 2009
ACGTTGGCGGCGGTTCCGTTTTGGTATCTATTGAGCAACTTGACCCTAACCGCCTATGTTGTGATTATTTATTTGGCAACGGTAATAGGTATTATCGTCTGTGAAAAAGCTTCTACTAAGCTAGGGGTCCATGACCACGGGGGCATTGTTTGGGACGAGTTTGTTGGTTTCTGGATAGCGATGTGTCCTGTTTCGCCCAGCGCCATAAATCTCGTCGTCGGTTTTATACTGTTCAGAGGGCTTGATATTTTCAAACCATGGCCTATAAGTTGGTTGGATCAAAACATTCATGGTGGTTTAGGAATAATGCTTGATGATATTGCTGCCGGTTTGGTCACCGCAATGTTAATGGTGATGCTCGGGAACCTGGGACTACTATGAGTACTTGGCGATTGATCGTCATTGTTGGATGGTGAAAATTCACAATCGCTGAAATTCTTTGCTTCGCCGGTTACAATAGCCACGGCACGTTTAAACTTAATTGGAGACGATTTGTGGTTCTTCGTTTTATAGACTCTACCCGTTTACCAACACGATGGGGTGCTTTTAATATTCACGGGTTTGAAGACCCTTTTAAGGGAAAGGAGCACGTCGTCTTAAGTTTTGGCTCTTATCAAAAGGGCCAACCATTCCTAGTTCGAATACATTCTGAGTGCCTTACTGGCGACGCTTTGGGAAGTTTGCGTTGTGATTGCGGAGAGCAACTGCAAACCGCCCTTAAGACGATTGCGGAGGCGGGTAGCGGAGCAATTCTCTACCTTCGGCAAGAAGGTCGCGGTATCGGTCTGATGAATAAGATAAAGGCATATCGTCTTCAGGATCAGGGTATGGACACTGTGGAGGCCAATGAAAGGCTTGGATTTGGCGCTGACGAACGAGATTATTCGATTTGTGCACCCATGCTCCAACATCTAGGCGTCAAAAGTCTAGAACTTATGACAAATAACCCTAGAAAAGTTAAAGCGTTGATAGATTTAGGTTTCGAAGTGGTCAAACGTGTACCGATTCAAACTGAGAGTAACCCTCATAATGCGGCATATCTGACAGCAAAGGCCGGAAAATTGGGTCATCTATTGGGAGATTAAACGTTGCTAAAGTTGTCATGAATATTTCGGTCGGCGGTCTGGCTAAACGGATAATCCCTTGTTTGGATGTTGATAAGGGTCGAGTTGTAAAAGGCGTAAAGTTTGTCGATATTCGTGATGCCGGTGATCCGGTGGAGGTGGCAAGAAGATACAATGAAGAGGGGGCTGATGAGATTACTTTTCTAGATATAACTGCGAGTCATGAAGGACGCGAAACCACTTTATCGACTGTTGAGCGAATGGCCGGGGAGGTCTTTATTCCCTTGACTGTCGGAGGAGGGGTGCGGAAGCTGAGTGACATTCGAAACCTTTTAAATGCAGGTGCAGACAAAGTCGCTATAAACTCAGCAGCGGTTGCTGATCCAGAGTTTGTTGGCTTGGCAGCCCAACGATTTGGCTCACAGTGTATTGTGGTAGCAATTGATGCAAAGCAAACGTCAACGGAGCAGCCGACCTGGGAAGTTTTTACCCATGGTGGGAGGAACAACACACACTTGGATGCCGTCAGTTGGGCGAAATGGATGGCTGAGCTTGGGGCAGGAGAACTCCTGATTACAAGCATGGACAGGGACGGAACAAAGTCCGGATTTGATTTGGCATTAACTAGAGAGGTTAGCCGGTGTGTGCCGGTTCCTGTCATTGCCTCGGGCGGCGTTGGAATGCTACAGCATATGGCTGAAGGAGTAACTCTAGGGTCTGCAGACGCTGTTTTGGCCGCCAGCATATTTCATTATGGTCAGTACTCAATCGCGGAAGCCAAACAATTCATGAAAGATCAAGGCATCCCGGTCAGAATTTGAGATATATTATGACGGGTGGATTTGGAGCCACTTATTCATGAAAAAGCCAAACGGTCCGGTTAGCTTAATCGGCGCTGATTGCGCCGATAGGCAGATGCACTCACCATTCTGCGCGCCGATGGGTTGGTGCGGCTGACCGGGTTCTCTCAAAATGAAGTCCCCCTCCCTGTATACTGATCGCTCGTCTGAGAAACTGCCTTTGAGAACTACAGTGTATTCAAGTCCCTGATGATCGTGAACGGGAGCTTTGCCCCCAGCGCAGATTTTGTGCAGACTCACCTCGAATTTATCTTGTCCCGTGTCTAAACGCGCCATGTCTACCGAGCTGGAAAGCTTCTTCCACTTTAGGCTCTCGGAATTGCGCTTCATTAATTGGTCGACCACAGGTGCGAAGTGGACCTCAGATTCTATCTCCGTTGATGTTTGTTCAGCGGAAGACTCATCAATGAATTCGATTTTCTTCATAACTTCTTCAAAAGATCTGGATGTCCGCTCTCCAACATCAGCTTCTGCCATAAGCTTCGACCCGAGCTGGTCAAGCTGCAGTAAGGTCTCTCGGCACTTGCTACAAAAATGAAGATGCGCCGAAACACATATTGACTCAGCCGAGCCAAGAACACCGGCGGAAAACTCAACAAGCATCTCTGTTTCCGGGCAAAATCCCTGATGTTTACTCATAAAGAAGCCCGTCTTGGTGGTCAAAAGGCACAAAAATCTGCATTTTCTGTAGGGCCAAACGAACTCTTGATTTTACTGTTCCTAAAGGCACCCCGAGTTCGTGGGAGGTCTCCGAGTGCGATTTGCCCTCGATATATACCTTCCTAAGAATTTCTTTCTGTTCGACCGGAAGACGATCCATCGCTGCGTGAAGGCGATCTTCGCTTCTCTTTTGTTGTAGCAACGACGAAGGGGTGTTTTCGTCTGTCTCTTGCCAATAATCTTCGTTTTCCAGAGGCAAGTGCTGCGTGTTACTCTTTCTACGGAGCATGTCAATCCTACAGTTTCGGGCAACCGTGTAAATCCACGTCGTGGCCGAAGCCTTTTGCGAATCAAACTTACTTGCTTTTTGCCAGATCTTTATCATAACCTCTTGCACTAAATCCTCATGCAGCCCCGGGTAAGAACCCTCATGTTGATTTGCTTGAGAAAAGCTTTTAATGAGTGGAGAGAAATGCTTAAACAGCTGCTCGAAGGCCGATCTGTCTTGCTTACCGACAGCGATCAGTAGCAAACTAAATTTATCGGTACGTTTCGAAGATCGCACATTCGCCGTACTGGAAACACCTGCGCCCATCTTGTTGGCTCTTTTAATTTCAGTTAGAGAATTCATCAGCTTAACGGCTTTTTCTTGGATTCGTTGAAATTTACGTCATCATTCCTTACTTGGATCTTTATTTTTGTTGGGACGACTCAAGAACTATTTCAAAATAGCGCAAACAACATGTAAGGCGATGTTGTTTTAAATTATTGCTTCAGCAATTAATTTTACGCCGATTAAACCCAGTATCACGAAGGACATGTAATAAAAGTTGTGATCAGATATCCGCCGGTGAAGGTAAACTCCCATGAAAACGCCAATTGGTGCGGCGGGCAGAAGGATCAAAGACACTTTTAGGTGATCGAAGTTCAGTTGCCCCAGCCATGCATAAGGAATCAACTTTATTGCGTTTACTACCGCGAAAAAGAGAGCCGATGTGCCTACGACTATTGTTTTATCGAGGCGAAGTGGAAGCAGATAGATGGAAAGAGGCGGTCCGCCAGCATGAGCTACGAAACTACTGAAGCCGCTTGCCGCTCCCCATATTCGGCCTTTTAATTTTGATGGCAATTGCGTCAAATCTTTGTCATCAAACGTGGTCTTCCAAAGCTGCTGCGCCGCCACATAGAGAGACAAAGCTCCGATAAGAAAACGAATGTGGTCAGCGCTTAGATATCGAAAGCTGAGCGTCCCTAAGCCTATTCCTATCAGGGCCGCAGGGACTAATACATGTATGATTGCAAGATCCCATTGACCCCGGAAAGCTCTCACGGTAACTAAATCCATGCAGCACAGTATTGGTAGCATAATCGCAGCTGCTACACGCGGGTCTATCATCAATGCGAGCGTTGGCACAGCCATCGTGCCCATGCCCCTGGCAAAACCTCCCTTATCCATCCCAGTTAGAAGGATGACCAGTAGGGCTAATATATAGAAGAGCGGCGGAAAATCCATGTGAGGTTCTCAATGACCAAGAAACGAAGTAGTTTGTCCCACTAGCCTGCCAGCTGCGAATTATTCCAATATCTCGAGTCACATACAAATCTGTGGGAATTATTCAAATCATCTTGCTGAAAACGGCTTTTTTAATTTTTGTGAACCTGCCTTAAATGGATCTGAGCTTCGACAGCATTAGCTTTTTTATTTTAACGCGAATGATTATTATTTGATATTATGATTAATAATCATTATCATTTGCATGCATGTCTAGTAGATGACACTAGCTCAGGTTCAATGATGTCCAAGTAAGGACTTTCGGTTAATGATTTAACGATACCTGGCTTTGGGACTCTGAAATGGTTTAGTTAACAACTTTAAAAAGATATTGAGTGATGTTAAACGTAATATTAAAGGTGTTTGTATTGCCGCTATTTATTATCACTGTAACCGGTTGTGGAGGCGGTCCTGATGCCCCGCCTGATAGCGATAAAGATGGTGTTTATGACGCGTTGGATGCCTTCCCACAAGATGCAAGTGAGAACGCAGACGCCGATGGCGACGGGGTGGGCGATAATTCGGATGTGTTCCCCAATGATGCTGCCGAGACTGCTGATGCGGATGGTGACGGTGTGGGCGACAATGGCGACAACTGCTCAGCGACAGCCAATGCTGATCAGCTTGACACAGACGCAGACGGCTCCGGCGATGTCTGTGATTCGGATATGGACGGCGATACGATTGCGAATGATGCAGATAACTGCCCGATGACGGCCAACATGGATCAAGCAGATGCAGATGTTAATGGATCTGGTGATGTTTGTGATCCTATGCCGACAACCTATTCATACACCAACACGTTTTTTAGTGCGGATGCGTCTGATTCAGTGTCATACACCGGTCAAGTAGCACGTCAGTTATTAATAGCTGACATGGCGTATTTCATGACTGAGTTGAAAGATGATGCAGCTAACACTCAAGAGTCGGTGAGATCTAGTTTAGATTTCTTTATTCGGGGTAAAGATGCTGATGTGACAGATACCTTGATGCCAATTTGGATAAAGGGTGCGCCTGTGGATCTGAAGAACGCGGTCGCATATGGTGATATCAGTTCCGGTAAAAACCTCCACAAAAAAATTGCCGGTGGTGACGAGACTGGCAGTGGTGAAGTCTCCAAGTTAATCGGGGGTGAGTTCTTTGGCTGGAGTGAAGGAAGTCCCGCCAAACCAATTGACCTTGTGGATATGTGGGTCGAAAAGCAAGCCGTTATGGCCTCTGATGGCGTTTCGGTTCAAATAACCGATGCGACAGGAGCAACCTCAGCAGCAAATGTAATCACTGATGCGATGGGGCGAAACTATCGACAGCTCATGCAGAAGTTCCTAATGGGAGCAGTTAGTTTCTCGCAAGGAACCAACGACTATTTTATGACCGACTTTGATAACCCGAGCAAAGATGGAGCTCATGTACTTGCACTGCAGGACGGGTCCAAGGGCTACTCCTACGCTGAACATAAGTTCGACGAAGGTTTCGGCTACTATGGGGCGGCCAGAGATATCCTTCACTATACCGATCTTGAGGCGCGTGCAAAAAGTGGTCGGGATGGCTGGAAAAATGGCTATCATGATACCGACGGTGATGGCCTAATTGATCCTCGCAGTGAATATGTTTTTGGTCATGCCCAAAATTGTGCCAAGCGTGATGTCGGTTCTTCTTCCGGCGATGATCCAACCGACTTCTCAACGGAGGCAGCCACCGCCATGATTGCGGCACGCCAAATCATTAGCAACGGTGCCAATAAGCTCGAGCCTGATTTGACCGATGCTGAGAATGCAAAGCTTCAGGAACATATTAAGCATGCATCAATGGCATGGGAGAAGTGTATCGCGGCCACAGCGGTTCACTACGTCAACGACGTCATTACTGACATGGGCGGATTCTCTAACGGATACTCTGAGAGCCTGGATAATTTTGAAACTCTTGCAAAGCACTGGTCTGAGTTAAAAGGATTTGCACTCAGTTTGCAGTTCAGCCCACATTCTCCGTTTAGAGATGCGGCGGTAACAGCTGTAAATTTGGATGATCTCAAGACCGCGTTGTCGCTTCTCGGTGATGGTCCGGTACTGGCAGATGGCAGTCAAATGGGGGTGGCGCCAACTGGAACCGCTCAACAATCCATTGATGCTTACATTGCTGACCTCAAGACAGTCAGAACCACCTTAAAGAATGCTTATGGGTTCTCTGAAGGTAACACAACGAGCTGGTAGCATTTACACGATTGTGAAATCAATGTCCGGAAATTCAGGGCCGGTTCAACCGGCCCTGAATTTCTTACAGCCTGCACGGAACTTACCGTCAGATTGAAAAAAATGGACCAAATCTTTTTGTTGGGCGTACCTACTGAATGCGATTAATAACTATTCTCAAAAACTTCGGGGCTAAAAGATCTTTTCGGTCACTTTCCGCCGCGTCCATAGCTTTGATTTTCGCTACCGCGTTTGTTCAAGCTAGTGACATATATGTTAGGAAGAACGCAGACCCATTCGAAGCGCCTTACTACATTTTTTCATCTGCATCCGAAGGCCCATCTGAAACTTTTATCCTCGCCAAAGGTTCCACTTATAATTTTATTCGCACTGACGATGGTCACCCGTTTAACATCGGGGCTGGATGGATGGTGGCTGACTCCGAACTGGTGAGCTCGAGTACTTCTTCCACCAATGTCGTAGGCGGAGTTGGCTCCATAGTGTCAGGGCAGTCTTTGACCGTTGCCATTCCGGCTGATTTCTCGAAATCGGCAGTGACCTACTTTTGCGCGGCGCACAGCTCAATGGTGAGCACGCTTGCTGTTGCAGCTGGCGATGCGATCCCCCCAGTAATAACACTTCTTGGTGACAACCCCCAATCAGTCGAAGCAGGATCCGTTTATGTTGAAGCAGGAGCGACTTCGGACACCGGGGAACAAGTAGTAATTGATTCTTCAACAGTGGACACTGGAACCGTCGGTTCTTACACCGTGACGTACACAGTGACTGATGCGGCAGGCAACGCAGCCACGCCGGTAATTAGGACGGTCAAAGTCATCAACTCCTCTTTCGTCGACAGTGACGCGGATGGGTACTCAGACGGTGATGAGTTGGAGTGGGGGTCTGATCCACTGGATCAAAACGACGCGCCGATTGAAGCGCTCAATTGGTCGTTATATGCTGAGATAAGCAAGTCCTCTTCGGTTGATAATTCTGCTCCCGTAATTACGTTGATTGGTGCCAATCCGCAGACGGTTGAGCTGGATTCGGTCTATGCTGAGTCGGGTGCAACTGCCGACACAGGGGAAACTGTGGTTATCGACTCATCAAATATCAACACTGCTGCTGTGGGAAGTTACTCAGTGACTTACAACGCCACAGATGCTGCCGGCAACGCAGCCGCAACTGTTACTCGCCTTGTAAATGTGGTTGATTCGGCCAGCAATGTTGATACCACGGCACCAGTCATTACGCTGAATGGCTCAAATCCACAGAATGTACAAATCAATACCGCATATGAGGAAGCGGGGGCGACGGCTGATTCGGGGGAGGCCGTGATCATCGACTCGTCCAACGTGAATAGTGCTGTTGTGGGCAGTTATTCGGTGACCTACAACTCCACAGATTTAGCCGGCAATGTTGCAGCAACAGTGACCCGCACAGTGATTGTGGTTGATTCAGGCAGTGGCTCTGACACAGCCGCGCCGGTCATTGCACTTAATGGATCAAACCCACAGACAGTCCAGCTTAATGATCAGTACGTTGAGGCTGGAGCTACGACGGACTCTGGCGACGCAGTAACAATTGACTCGTCACAGGTGAACACATCTGTAGTGGGTAGTTACGTTGTGACATACACTGCCCAAGATGCGGCCGGCAATTCTGCCACCCCGATAACAAGGACCGTCAACGTCATCGACTCCTCAGCAGTGTATTCTAAAATTTCGGCCCTCACATCGATCGTCGATAACATCGTCATTCCAAACGTGGCATCGCTGGCAACTGAAGCAGCAGAATTTGCCGCCGAGGGAGGGGTGCTTCGCGAGTATGGGAATTCTCTCACCCCGGCTAGTTCTGGGGGAGGTTACTACAAGGCAGAAGCCGACAGCTTGCTGGCGGCGCAGAATGGGTGGAAGCAATTAATGCAAGTTGTTCAAACCAATGATGTTCATATTCTGGGCCCGGCAGCGAGGAACAAGCAGGATTTGCGCAATCGCATACATGGTTACTACCTTGGAGGTCCGAGCCTAGATTCTTTTGATGAGTTTTCGAGCTGCGGTACCGATGTTTTAGTGGTGAGAGCTAATGATGGCTCCCGAGAGGTGGCAGACTCGAACATTAACACGCGAGGCATGATTGCCTTAGAATACCTCCTTTTTAACAGAGATTTGTCACATTCATGTGGTAGCGGTGTGTCTGCAGTATTAGGATGGAATGCGCTTTCTGAGTCTGCGCGAAAATCACAGCGGTATGACCTCGCCCTTAAAATTGCGCAAGACATCGCGTTGAACGCGGCAAAGATTCGCGATGAATGGGCAAGCTATCGGACAGAGTTCGTTGATCCCAACGAGGTTGGAACCAACTTCCAACTGTTAACTGATAGCTTATTTTATTTCGAGAAGTACTCGAAGTCTGCGAAGCTGGCCGCGGTGATCGGGCAAGACCGTTTATGCGTGGAGGATCTTTGCCCGAGTTTCATAGAGTCCTCCTACAGCGAGACATCTTTGAGAAATTTAAAGGCAAATTCAGAGCAATTTTTATCCATATTTGACAGTGGTCTTGATAATCTTGCGGACGAGAGTGACAGCGGCTTCTCTACTCTCTTCAAAAGCCTGATAAACGACGTAATCAACAGTATTTCAGAGCTTGAGAACTCTGGTAACCCGTTATCACTTAAAGCGCATGTGACCGCCATACAAGCTGATGAAGCAGTGAACGCTTGCGGTAATGCGTTTGCAAACCCAGACAGTGGTGGAGATCCTCAAATTTGTTCACTGGCTGGTAAGATTAAGAAAGTGACAGATAAACTGAAAATTGAGTTTGTGACTTACTTAGGGGTGTCGCTTCCTGAAGCCGCTCAAGGTGACACTGATTAGCGAGTTTTTTTTAATTTTAAGCTACAATGTATGATAGATATAAGGTGGAGATATCGTAATGAAGAAAGTTTTTGCAGGATTGATATTTAGCTTGTTTGCGTTAACACAAAGCCACGCGGAAGTCGCTTATGTAAATGACGCAAAGATAGACCAAATTCTACTGTCTAGTGGTTCAGGGACGGATAATTATGGCGGTTGCATGGTAAAATTAAAAAGCGCTGGTCCCAATTTTGAAACGCCTAGGGCGCTTCTGCCTAGCTGCCCCACAAATAACTTTTTAACATTTAGCTGCAGCGGTGTTTATGCAACCAAGGCAGATGCGAGACTGTTGCTGCAGAATGCGCAAATGGCTTTTGCGTTGAACAAGAAGATCCAGATCAAGGTAGATGACAGTAAGAAGCATAACGGCTATTGCTTTTCTGATTACTTAGTGGTTTACAGCGACGAGTAAACTGTCGACCGCCTCCCAACAACGTTACCCGTCTATGATAATTCTAGCCCAACCCAGCGGTTAATTGAGATGCTAGGTGGGCTGAAGGAATGTGCCAATCGCGCTAGGCTCAAGTCTTTTAATATCTCTGCTTGGCCCCGCCAATTAATGATTTTCTTATAAAACCGATCCAACTGGGACGTTGGTTGGTGGTGCGGAAGCGGGCTGCCACTGGCACAAATCATGGACAGGGGGGACTCAACTTTTCAATCGTACTGCCTTACTTGGCGAGCTGATGTTTTTGTCCCCTCACCGAACTGTCTCAGGGTTGCGAGCGCTAATGAGAATGATTATTATTCAACGCAGGGTCAATAAGACCTTTTCCGTCACTTCCTTTTATCGGAGACTGCGCGTGACCATGATTTTTAGGCCCAATAAACAATGTTAAAAGGCGTATTCGTAGGATTCATTTGCGTTTTTTCAGTGGGGTTGTGGTCCACAGAAATTATCGACCCAGATATTAGGGAAGTATTGGTGTTCGGAACTAAGGCAGATAAAATAAAGCTAACGGGCTCCGGTACACAGATAGATTCTGAGGAACTCGAAAAGCAGGACTACAGTGATCTCAATCAAGTCATCAGTTCGGCACCGGGTGTCTATGTCAGAGAAGAGGATGGCTTCGGGCTTAGGCCTAATATTGGAATAAGAGGAGCTACCTCAGACCGAAGTCAGAAAATAACACTGATGGAAGATGGGGTATTGATCACCCCAGCGCCTTATTCGGCGCCAGCGGCATATTACATAACAAATGCGTCTAGACTTCATGCTGTGGAGGTTTTAAAAGGCCCCAGTGCAATTCAGGCCGGTCCGCATACCGTGGGAGGAGCCGTAAATTTGGTTACTCGGCCCGTTCCAACGCAGGATCTAACGGAGGTCGAATTGACAACAGGCACCGACTCTTTTCATAAAATCGCCGGCTCCTTGGGGCGAGTGAATGATAATTTTGGATTTATTCTTAATGCACTGAGTTATGGGAGTGATGGTTTCAAACAACTAGATGGGGGAGGGAGCACTGGGTTTGTCCGCAATGACGTGAATTTCAAAGCCCGCTGGGAGTTAGAGACTAAGCCCAAGCAATCGATTACTGTAAAGCTTGGGTTTGCGGGTGAAGACGCCGATGAGACTTATTTAGGGCTAACTAATTCGGACTCACATAGGTCTCCTGCGCGACGCTATCCCGCCTCCAAGCTCGACCGCTTTGAGTCTCAGCATAGGCAAGTCCATTTTAATCACTCAATAGAATTTAACTCAGAGGTTAGTGTCGATACAAAAATCTACTTCAATAAATTTCATCGCTCTTGGAATAAGTTCTCGGGTTTTATTGATGGACCAAGCGCCCAGAATGTTTTGCGTAATCCCGAGAGCTATGTGAGCGCATATGAGACGTTAACGGGCTCTAGGGATTCAAGGGTGGGATATTTCACCGATCTGACTATCGACGTTACTGATAATAATAGGAAGTACTCCTCTCATGGGATACAGTTTGAGCTAAATAACATTATGAGTATGGGAAGCGTGGATCATAATTTTAAGATAGGTTTGCGTTATCATGAGGATGATGTTCGCCGTCACCATCAGCAAAGCAGTTATTTGATGTTGTCGGGTGAAATGATTTCAGACGGCATTTCGAGACCTTACAAGACCAATAACTATGCTAAAACTGAGGCCATTGCTCTGTTTGTCGCGAATGAAGTTAGCTGGTCGGATTGGACTTTAAACGTTGGTGTCAGATATGAAGATATCCAAGGTAGCGTCGATAACAAGTTGTCCGATGTGGTGTCGTCGAACGAGCAGACGGTGACGGCTCCAGGCCTCGGGGTTCACAAACAGTTGACTGGGTCGATTGGTCTTTTGGCGGGAGTTTACAAGGGATTTTCGCCATCTGGCCCAGGAAAGTCTGGCGTTAAATCAGAGGAAAGCACCAACATTGAGTATGGGTTTCGCTTTACCTCTAATGAGATCCTTGGAGAGCTAATCTGGTTTCGAAGCGACTATGATAACCTATTGGGCCGATGCCGGGCTTCAGATTCTGACTGTGACATTGAGCAGGAATTCAGTGGTGGAGACGTCAAGGTCAGAGGTCTTGAGCTGATCGTCCAGAGTCAGTTTGATTTGAGCGATTCGCATCTAGTGACTGGAAAATTAAACTACACGTATTCCGAGTCAGAATTTGAGACCACGTTTTTTTCGCAATTTTCTCAATGGGGACTCGTTCGTGAGGGCGACGAGCTGCCTTACATCCCAAAGCACGTTGGTCGCGTACAACTTGGAGTAGAAAGTGAGAAATGGTCAATGGATGTCTCTGTGAAGCACCAGCATGAGATGCGCGAAGAGCCCGGGTCTGGCGACATCGCAGAAGGGTTGAAGACGGATACTCTGACACAGCTAGACATGTCTTTCACTTGGTTTTTTAATGAGGCGACTACTTTTAGTTTGTTGGTGAGGAATGCTACGGACAAATCAGCCATTGTCTCGCACAGGCCTTATGGTGCTCGGCCTAATCTACCGCGGACGATTCTTGGGCGCGTGAAACACAGATTTTGATTGGACATTAAGACATGTTTTTTGAGCTTCTCAGCACCCCCGCACAGTTTATTCTGGACCCCTCTAAACGGGTATATTGGGTCTATTTATTAAGCGCCTTAGTGGTAGCCTCAGCTGCTGTTGCATATCAAGATGGTCGATTTAGGCCGTTAAAACAACTCAAGGACTTTTTAAATGCAGGGTATTGGTTTTCTAGATCAAGTTTACTTGATTTTTCCTTAATGTTTTTCAACTCCATCATGCGACTTTCCCTACTAATCCCTACATTCGGTAGCCATATAGCCGTTACTGTTTTGGTTGGAGGTTTCTTGCAAACGCATTTAGGTGATGCACCTCGTATTGATTTGCCCTGGTTTTGGATCGCGATAGTTTTTAGCACTGTCCTTTTGCTGGCTGATGATCTCAGTCGATTTGTTCTGCACTACTCAATGCATCGTTTTGATTTCCTTTGGTCGTTTCACAAAACCCATCACAGTGCTACCGTTCTGACGCCATTCACGGTCTTTAGGGTGCATCCATTTGAAAGCATGCTTTATTTTTTCAGAAGCCTAACCGTTTTCGGTTTTGTGACAGGAGTGTTTGTCTGGCTATTCTCGCAGCATTTGACTGGATTAAAGATTCTAGGTGTTGACATGTTCGGTTTCTTGTTTAACTTTGCGGCAGCAAATTTGAGGCACTCCCCGATTTGGCTTTCGTTTGGGCGCTTGGAACGACTTTTTATCAGCCCTGCACAGCATCAACTTCATCATAGTATGGATCACCCCGATGTTAATTTTGGCAGTGTACTCTCTATTTGGGACGCCGCAGTTGGCACTCGATTTTTTGCCTCCAAAAAGGTGAAACTTCGATTCGGGGTCACCGAAAGGAAAGACAATGATCACTCTCAATCGACGGAAAAGCGGATAGCGATCTAGCCTCGCAAAATACATCACACAAGTATTGAATTTACGAAAATACCTCGAGATAATTCTCGCATGTCACGAATATGTTGTCTTCCAGCGCACGCTAAACAATCTTGATACTTGAAAGACAAGTTCTTGTTTGGTTCGAATTATGCCTCTGAGCTTTTAATCAACCCGAAGCGATGAACTATGACAGATAATCTATCCAAAATCGGAATTGGTATTGATTTCGGAACCAGCAACAGTGTCGCCGCAATCTATGATGGAGAGAAAACTTATTTGGTACCCCTGGATGATTCGAATGCTGTAATGCCCACAGCCAGTTATGTTATGAGAGATTTTACTATCTCAGTAGGCCAAAAAGCTATTGACGATTTTATTTTCGACAACCAAGGCAGGCGGGTGGAACTCAGTGCAGAGTATTTGGGTGAAGAACGAATGTCCGCAGGCGGATTGGAAGGTCCCGCTGACGAGAGTGAAACCTCGAAAGTTTTTGGTCAAACTATCAATGATCTGGGCCTGCCTGGACGCCTATTTCGGGGCACGAAGCGGCTGCTAGGGGATTCATCTAACGAGAGAATCACTATTTTTCATCGGCACTTCCGTTTGGTTGCGCTCATAACCCCAATTTTGGTTCGCATATGCGACGCACTTCAGAAGAATTCTGCAGGGGCTAATCATGCATGTATAGGTCATCCCGTGGAATTTGAAGGACTTGCAATAAACCGGAACGAAGTAGGCCTTAAACGTCTGCAAGAAGCATATAATTACGCAGGCGTATCGCGGCAATATCTTTGTCCCGAGCCGGTTGCTGCAGCAATTAGCTATCTGAACCAAAACACGCTTGAGGAAAGGTCTCTAATATTAACGTTGGATTTTGGAGGAGGCACACTTGACTTGAGCATCCTGAGCAGTGATGGACTTTCTTGGGATGTTAAGGCAACTCATGGGCTTGCGCTGGGAGGAGATATGATTGATCAGACTATCTTTCGCAAGATAATTTGCCCGTTATTGGGGAAAGGA
>MDTB01237335.1_pt1 | contig 14160 bp, 10 predicted proteins | sample 811161 | NCBI WGS metagenome assembly MDTB01 (sample SAMN05326650, study PRJNA326480) | marine metagenome | isolation source: seawater | place: Mediterranean Sea | collected 2009
AAACAAGTGAAACTCCCAAACCTCTGAGTATGAATCTTCGACTAACTTTCGTAAGTTGCATTGTAAAGTATATTACACAATAATAAAGTTTTAGGACGAAATAATCAAACAGTCTTAATTGGAAAACTGAAAAGGCTTACTTTTTAAAACCTCAAATAGTAAGTCAGCGAAATTAACTTGCTCCTCTCCCAAACTGCCAACGACATTATCCACCGCTTCTCTATCTCTGTAGTTCAGCCCTCTGCCCAAACCATAAACAAAGAATTTTTGAGTAATGCACCGAATTAAAGAATTTTTTTTATTTTCATTCAAAAAAGTCTGTAATTCAAGAACTCCGGTAAATTGTTCACCTGAACTCAATTTGCCGGTAGCATCCACGGGTACTCCATTCTCTTCTTTTCTCCAATTTCCTGTCGCATCAAAGTTCTCCATGGCATAGCCTAGATTGTCCATGCTTGCATGGCAGGAATAACAGGCAGGATTTTTAGAATGAAGTGTCATCTGTTCTCTAAAGGTTAGTTTTCTTATATTTTCCTTATGGGATTCTTCCAATTCCGCCACACCTGGTGGTGGATCGCGGGGAGGTGCTGCCAATAAGTTGTCTAAAACCCATTTTCCTCGTTTAACTGGAGATGTTCGAGTTGGATTAGAAGTGACAGTCAAAATCGAACCATGAGTAAGAAGACCGCCTTTTTTAACTAAATCCTTATCTGTAAAAATAACTTTTCTGAACTTATCATCAAAGTCTCCATGAAGTCCGTAGTATGTGGCAAGATCATGATTAATCATCGAAAAATTGGCTCCCAAAAGTACATCAATCGATAAATTTTCCCGTAGTAAAAATTTGAAAAACTCCTGCGTTTCTTGAATCATTGAGATTCGAACTTTGTTGGTGAATTTTGGGAATTGTTCCGGGTTTGGGTTTACAATCTGCAAGTCTCTTAACTGAAGCCATTGCCCGCAAAAGTTTTTTACAAATTCATTTATCTTTTCATTGGATAACATCCTCTTGAATTCATTTTGCAAATTTGCACGAAGTTCAGTATTCTGTGCTAGTTCCCATAATTTATCGTCCGGGATTGTACTCCATAGAAAATATGACATGCGATGAGCAAGTGCAAATTCATCAATTTGCTCATGTTTCAGACTATTTTTGTTCGGGCTTTTTTTCTCTTCTCGATAAATAAATCGGGGCGAGACCAGTGCTGCCTTAAAAGTCTGACGCAAAGCTTCAACTGTCGTTAAATCTCTCTTAATCATACCCAAGAAGAAACTTTTATGCTTCTCTAGCTCTAGTTTACTTAAAGGCATGCGATAGATTCGTGGAAGCCATTTCTCAAGTGCTTTCATTGCATGACCATCCCTGATTTTTTCTGTTTGCCACTCCCCAAGTAATCGGTTTCTGGTTTCACGGTATTTCAATGCAACACCCTCTGGAAAAAATATTTCCATTTCTTCGATAAATAAATTTCGGTCTCTAAGTTTTGAATTTTTATTCTTGGGATCGTAAAAATCATTAATGAAGTGAAGAGAGATTTTATTGTTCGAATTTTTTTTTGCAGAGAAGTTGAACGCATAGAGAGATTTTTGAGGATATTCGGAATCAATTGAAAAAGTTTTGATTTCTTCCCCGTTAACCTGGACTTGCATTTTGGCAAATTCATCTCCTGCACGGCTTGCGGAAGCCCAAACTTTTACTTGATAAGTGCCTGCACGGCTAGCCGCATAAGATATGGAAAAACTGCCCCGGGAAGGCAACACACGAAAACTGCCTTGTATCCTTCCGCCCAAAATTTCACCAGCCTTGTAAAGAACAGATTCTCCTTGATCATTGATCGGACCAAGAGCCTTCTCCATTACGATTTCGGCCATCCCCATATACTTTTCCATCAGGAGTGGTGAAAGGGTCAGTACTTCTCCAATGGTGTCGAAGCCATAGCCTGTATCATCCGCAGGAAAATAGGTTTCAGCATCAATGGATACTTGAAAAAGGTCATTAACCGTATTTTCATATTCTGTTCGATTAAGCCTTCTTAAAACTACATGCCCCGGATCAACTTCTCTGGGATCATACTGAAAGGAAGCTTTCTCGACCCAAGACAATATACTATCAACTTCATAATCCATGGGTTGTGGAACATTCGCAGGTGGCATATTTCGATTGTAGATGTTCTTCCAAACTCTATCCCACTGCTTTTGATGCTCTTGGAAGTTACCCAGAGAGATCAATTTATCCATCTCAAAATCTCCTTTTCTGGCTCCATCACCATGACAATCATAACAGTACTCCTCGAGCAAAGGTATCACATCTTCAATAAAAGCTTCATTCTTTCCAGGCTTGGCAAAACTTAATCCGCAAAAGATAATGTAAAGAAATCCAAGACCAAATTTTAGGAGAACGGAATTCATGCTTTTTATCTTTTATCTTCCGGATGAAATTTCAATCTGTACCACCATTAAGAAGAGTTTTTATTACTAAAATTAAATAAATCTATTTGGAATGAATACTCAGGTCATCAAAAAGGATGGGAGTACTGGCATAGGGGAAGCCCCAAAGGGCACACTTGCCTCCTTTGTATTCAAGGCTGAATTTTTCACTGACCAACCAAGAACTTGGTTCCTCTTCAAGCTTCGGCCAAAGTTTATATTTAACAACAGTTGATTGGAAGGAATCCTCTGGAACCATTTGAAAACGGACAGACCACCATTGGCCTGCGGTCCACAAGAAGGGTAATGTCTTCAGAATTTTCTCTTCGCTAGAGAGAACTAAATTTTTGGCCGCAGGATTCAGGCGTAAACGCAATCCTCGAATACCGCCTATTCCGGCAGCAATAGATGGCTTCCTTCTGCCTTTATTAGTGGAGAAAAAAGAGAATCTTAATTCCAAAGCTTTATCCTTGATCCTTGGACCGAACAATAAACCGAAATCACCCACAGGTGAACCTGGTAAAGCCAAGATTTCACCTTGGTCCTGATCGGTTTGAACAGTGTACGCACCGTCCAGAATAAACAAACTCTCTGGTTCGCTACCAACCTCAATCCGGGAAAAGTCTTCACTAAATTCAACAGTCCATTCCGAAGGACTCACTGGCAATCCAGTCTCATCTGTGATTGTACTTCCAGCAATTTCAACATCATAACCTTTTTTATAAAATTTTTGTTCACAACCAAGGCAAACAATGCAGCCCAAAATGGCTAACGGCCTCAATCTGTATTGAAAAATCATTATAAAGGTCTGGATGTTATTCATTTTTTAACAAGTGAAGTTGACTTTTTCGCAAGGTCAAGAAAACGGCAATCCATACCCAGAAAAAAGCAAGTATAGTAAGAGCAATAAAAAACCAGAGGAATCCAAGACTTGGAGAATCCAAAATCGTTCCAAATAAAGCGGGTGAAATACCTAATACTGCGGAAATGGATCCAATAAAAATCCCTCCAAATGCTAACTGTGCATGCTCTAGAAAAATAAATTTTCGAATATTATCCAGTCGGTATCCGATTGCCTCAAAAAGGGCAAATTCCTGTCCACGCTCTACTAAGTTTCGGACAACAACCAAACCCAATCCGCATGTACCAATTAACATACCAAGACCACCAAGTCCCTGAAAAATAGAAAGGTATGTATTTTCGACTTCAAGTAATTCTTCAAGTATTGCCAATGAATTTCTAAACTCCATTCCATGCTGAAATAAACGATCCTCCAAATGAACCGCCAATTTATCGGTATCCGCTTGTTTGCCAGAAAGCATAAAACTTCGGTACCCTCCCTGTTGCTTGAATTTTTTAAGGAAATCGTCTTCTTTTATAAAAAGTGCACCCTGTAGCATAGATCCTTTAAATGCTCCCACCAATTCAATTTCAAATGGCTTTCCTTCTCCATCCACATAAGGCAACCTGTCTCCCACCCCTAATTTTAAAGCCCACATCATTGTGTTTTGATCGACAAGTGCAGGAACAACATTCTGATCTATATCTTGAGAAAGGCTCGACCAGTTACCTTCGGCAAAACCAAAGCGCCCCGTAAAATCGCCAGGCTTGACTCCGTAGATTTTAGGCCGAAGAGCTTTATTGAGATTCAAGCAACTTGCATCATCACCCTCTCGTAAACGTAACGGAACAACTTTAGATTTCTCCAATAAGCTCTCATTTAAATCAAAAAGGTTTATTGCTTCATCGTTGTTTAAATCATCGTAAACAGGAGAAGCGGACTCACCCCAAAATGTAAATCCACCTGTACCAGATTGTAATTCATCCGGAGGTGCAGAAGGTGCCTTGCGAAAAGCTCCGGTACTTACCACAAGAAATGTTCCTGCTGACATAGCACCAACTGTAACCAAGCTTCTTCCAGTACGCTTACCCAGATTCCTACGATTGAGCTGAACCAGTTGCGAAAACCTTTTCTCCGGGTTTCCAGTGTTCCCAAGAGCTGCCCGAAATAAAAATAAGCCACCTATGAGCATTAATCCACCCGCACCAAAAAATGCCATGGATGCCTGGTTGCTTCTTAAGCCAAAAGAAAAAACAATAGACAGAGACAGTCCAAGGCAAAGCAAACCAACCCATAAATGCCAACTTCTTTTCATAGCTACATCAGTTGCACCGATAGTACCGTCACTCCCTGAGACTAGAAGTTCGACAGGTTCTCGTTTTAAGAGCTTTCTTGTTGACCAAATCATCGCCATTAAACAAGTCACTGTAGACCCGATTCCCCCGGTCATGATAGAGTTCATGGAAGAATCGTATTGAAAGCTTGCTCCTGATACTGCCCCGCTCCATTCGCCGCTAAGCAAGCTAAGAATCGTTTTTCCATAAATGGACGCAAGCATTACCCCGAAAGTTGAACCGATAACTGCTGCCAGTAACCCCTCACCCCAATAGACAAGTCTTATTTTCTTTGTTTTCCAACCAACCGCTCGCAATATCCCTATTTGCTGACTTCTTTGCTCAAGAGAAAAGCTGAACATCATACCGGTTATGGCCAAAGCTGCTACAATCACAAAAAAACTAAAGCCCATAAACAACTGCCCAAAATCAACGGGAGACTCCACAGATTTTTGAACATCCGAGCGAAGACCTCTTAAAACCAGTCCGGCATCCTCTGCCTTCAAATTTTTTCGCAAACGCATCCTCACCTCCTCGAGGGAAATATTATTTCTATTTATTCTTATTCCAGTTAATGAGCCCCAACGGTTACCCCACATCTCCTGCCCAGCTCTCAGGGAAACAAAACCCTTTGGAGTTCCGCGGTACTTTTCCCAATAGTCCTCATCAAGATCTCTCACTTTATGAATAATTGGAATACCTGTATCCCACTCTCCACATGACTCCGCATCGGAAAGTCCCGGAAAACGAGGAGTCCAGTCACTTTCCTGATTCTCCAAAACGAGTTGTGGGGCAGGAAGAATTTTTCGAAGTGTAAATTCTCTTGAAGATTCGATTAATTTTCTTCTTTCACCAACCGTATAATAACTGATTTTAATGCTATCGCCAAGTGTCGCATTTAAATCATTCGCCGCCCATTGGTTGAGGGCAATGTCTCCATCGCCCCAATCATTGTTTAAAAAATCCACTTTCGCAGGCGATACTGCACTCATCATGGAGTAAGGAATCAAGGAAGTACGATTCTGGTCTGCTTTTTTTTCAATCCCATTCACCAGATAGGTAAACACACCTACTGAGTCCTTTTTTACCCGACTTGCCTGTTTGACTAAACCATCCGATAGAAAAACCTGCCTAGCCCTCACACTCCATTGGTTGGAATTTAGAAGCTCCTTAATTTCGATACCTGCATCTTCGAGGGTCCAACTTTTGTCGATTGCTTGCTTTGCAAGTTTTAGTTCAACCTTTGCTTCTCCAGGGTCACCGATGAGAAGAAAATTTGCAAATTTTGTGCTGCCAGAGACTTCATCTAACGAGCGGAACAATTTTTTTTGCAATGAACCCAGAGGCACAAATATTGAAAGAGGTGCTAGCTGATTCCCTTGCAATCCAAAGTTTCCGAATCCCTCGGCTTGTAAGATTCCACCCAATGGATTGTTCATCGTAACGAATTTGTTATCCCGCTCGCCTGACATCGGTGCATCCCTGGAAAACATACTAGGTTCTTCCATTCTCAGGATTAGTCTATCTCCCTTTTCCAAATTCAATCTTTTCGCAAGTCTCTGGTTTACAAAAAAACTATCAGAGTCCCATTTCGGGAATTCTTTTTTCACCGACAAACTGCCCAATGGTGTATGAGCAAAATCAGGTGCCAGCCTCCAAAACCTCTCATCCACACCGAGTACCTGTACATTGGACACCCGTAGCAGACCATCTGGAGTTGTTAAGGTTCCCCGGGTTAAGGCAATAGGGGAAACTACAGAATTTTGGGAAAGCTTTTCTTTAATTCGACCCGCAAGACCTTCCTCAAAAAAGCCGTCAGGTGAAAGCATAGCGATATCACCCTTTCCAATTCTTTTCTCCCCGAACTCACGAAGAGTGGAACGCACAGAATCACCTACGGTCAACGCACCTGTCAAAACGATTGCACATAAAGCTGCTGCAAAAATAATTCCAATATTTTGCCTGCGGAAAAAGAGCAGGTTTCTCAAGATGATCTTCCAAAGATTCATTACCTATCCTGACTCAAACTACCTTCGTTAAATCGGAAGGCTTTTTTCATTTGATTAGCATCCTCCAACGAGTGAGTAACCATCAATAAGGTCACCTCTTTCACCTCATTCAATTGTTTAAGCAAATCAATGAGATGATCTGAATTCTTTGAGTCCAAGGCTCCGGTTGGCTCGTCTGCCAACAGAACAGAAGGGTTGTTGATGAGGGCACGGGCAACTGCTACCCGTTGCTTTTCACCTCCCGATATTTGACTGGGTAAATGAGTCAAGCGATGGCCAAGCCCAACTTCCTCTAATAGGTTAGCCGCACGGTCCATGGTATCATCTCCCTTAATTTCACCGAAGCCAGCAAGTGCTGGAACCATAACATTTTCCAAAACCGTGCAGGACGGAAGAAGGTGATGAGATTGAAAAACAAAGCCAACCGTTTGGTTCCGATATTCTGCCACGGCTTGCTCAGAAAGTGCGGCTAAGTTGAGCTGATTGACTTGAATATTTCCAGAAGTAGGCTGGTCCAACAGACCAATGATATTAAGCAATGTACTTTTACCTGACCCGGATGGTCCGACAATGGCAACCGATGAACCTTTAATCACTTCCAAATCAACTTGACTAAAAACATCTATGGTCTCTTCGCTGTTCGGCGAGGGAAATGATTTTGAAAGGTTGGAAATTTCAATAATATTTTTCATTTTAGAATCTTATTTTCATAATTTTATCCATCTTTTAGCCTTCATCTCATGACGTGGTAGGCTTCCTGTAACCACTTTCTTTACCGGTATGCGTAAGGAAAATGCTTCCTGAAAGGCTTGCTCAACCCTAAGTGAGATATCTTCACTTGATTCGATCTTCACTTGTACCTCCAACATGGAATTACGCTCTAAAAAGACAACTTGATGTTCGATAATTTCAGGGAAATTTCCCAAAATTGAATTCACTGCTGATGGATATAAGTTCACCCCTCGAACCACCACCATATCGTCCACTCTACCAAGTATACCACCTTGCAAGTCAAAGGCAGGCAGGCCTTTTTCATCAAAACCATAACTTGCTTTGACCAAGTCCCCGGTTCGATAGCGAAATACTGGACAGCCCGTCCGACCTAAAGTGGTAAGAACCAATTCCCCCTGAACTCCATCTTCAACTGGTTGACCACTCTCCGGGTCGACAACCTCAGGAAAATAACTGTCTAAAATGATTCTCAAGCCTCCAGATTGCCCCGGAGTTTCATAGGCAACTGGACCCACCTCGGTCATGCCATAATGGTCATGCACATTGACTTCTTTTCCCCATGCTGATGACATTCGCTTCCTAAATGCAGGTAAGCTCCCTCCAGTTTCACCCGCAACAATGATTGACTTTAGGTCATTCTTCTCCAAATTAACTCCAGACTCAGTCGCCACCGAGGTCAATCGCATAGCATAAGTGGGGGTACAGAATAAGTGCTGGGCTTTTTGATGGATAATTCCATGAAGGCGTTGTTCGGTGCTCTGGCCACCTGCCGGTATGCAAATGCAACCCCTCTGAGTCGCAGATTCATAAGCCGTCCAGAAACCAAGAAAGGGACCAAAGGAAAATGCAAAAAAACAACGGTCTCCTTGCTGGATTCCAGCTGATTCCAAAACACGGTCCCAGTTTCCAAGCATCCACCGCCAATCCTCTGGCGTATCCAGCCAGGTCATTGGCTTTCCCTGTGTTCCACTGGTTTGGTTAAACTTTTTGTATTCAGAAACCGGAAAGGTCAGGTTCGTCCCATAAGGAGGATTGTTTTGTCGATCCTTTGCCAAATCTTCTTTGGTGGTGAAAGGGCACTGTTCGATAAAGTCTGTAAACCCATTCCATTTATTAATTGATTCAAGACTTGAAAAATGAGCCTTTTGAAAAAGATTGGAAACATAGATGCGATTGAGGTTGTCCTTAAAATCGTTCCAACGTTTACAATCCCATCTATCAGCCACTTCTCGGTTGCCGGAGGAGACTGTCATCCTGCCAAGTTGGAGGGTTTACGTTTGAGATGCCTCAGCAGGCGGAGGAGCCTTCGGGGGTTTGGGCGCATGCTTTGTCGCAAGATAGCCTCCAAGAGCCGCCATCGCTATACCTAAAATAAAAGGCAATTTCACATGTGGCCAGTTACCTTCTTTCGTGGTGCTGACGATGGCATTGACGATCGGTGCGCCGGCAAAAATCACCGACATGATGACCGGAACATAAGCAGGAGAAGGCATTTTTCCAAAAGCAAGTAATACCCCTAGAGCACCAACTGCTCCAAGAGTTCCTGCAATCAAGGACCACTGCCAGCCCTTGGTTGGAAAAGTCCAGAAAGCTACATTACCACCCTTCAGTTTAAGAATAATCAATGGGGCAACCACTGCAGTGAGGAAATATGCCAGACCCACCCAGAGAAAGGCCATTATCCTGCCATTTTCTTTATCTCCCATATTACTTGAACCGATGTGCATACAAACCCCATAGGTCCCCCAGCAAACCACTGTTAAAAAAGCGAATTGTAAATATTGCATAAGTATAAGTGTAGTAAAATTACATTCTCATATATAGCACGGATGAAGTCCATGCAGAAACCTAATCATATCATAATAATATAGAGAATAAATTTCATTTCTGAATAGTGTACTTTAAATCAGTGAAATACAGAAAAAAGATTACTAATCTTTAATTTTTGCCTGCACAACATCCGGGATCATGATCGGAGCCATACTTCCACTCGCCTGATCAAAGCGGACACAAGCGGCCACCACTTCTCCAACGGCTGCCTTTACCCGCTCCCCACCTTCATCCTTCCAAAATTGAAACGCATAAGCAATAGACCGGTCACGGATCTCAGTGATGATGAGTTTAACCTCCACTTCTTCCTCAAACCGTAAAGGTCTTTTGAATCGGCACGAAGTCTTAACCCTAGGCCATCCAAATCGGCCGTTTTCATCTTCCATGTCAACGGAAAGACCAAGACTGCGAAGAAATTCGTGTTCGCAAATTTCCATCCATCGATAGAAGTTGGTGAAATGCATAATACCGGCGAGATCCGTTTCAGAAAATTCAACACGTCGGATAATGGAAAATTCAGTGGTCATAGTAAATTTATTTTTGTTTTACGGGAAGAGGTGACACGACTTCATCAACCAATCTTTTAGCTAACTTTTCGTTGGAGTATGTATTTAATACAGCTTGATGAGCCTTCAAGCCCATTGATCTGGTAGTTTGAGGATCGTTCAAAAGTTCATCCAATGTTTCGGTGAATGCACCTGAAGCTGATGGATCGTATAACTTTCCACCCCGTGTGGATTCAACGATTTCAGGAAAAGCTCCAGTATTAGGTAAAACTACTGGCGATCCAGCAAGCAAAGCTTCCACAACATAGAGCCCGAAAGCTTCTGGGTACCTGGCGGGAACTGAGAAGATGGAGAGTGACTTTAGAAATGAAAATTTTTCTTCACGACTGATATTGGGTGTAATTGAAAAACAATCGTTCAACCCCGCCCGTAAAAGTTTGCTCTTTTGTTCCTCCACAAACGGGACATCTTCATCCGTCATACCTCCAGCTATCTTTAGATGAAGATGTTCGTGCTTACCGGATTCTTTAAGTCCGATAAATGCATCCACTAAAATATCCAACCCTTTAAGAGGGCAAAGCCTTGCCAGATAGCCAACGCTTGGTGGGAGGGGGAGTTCCTTGGCCGGAAAAACCCCCTCGGTGGTGATTCCATTTGGATGATATTTGATTGCCTCAGGTTCTAAAGATAATCGTTCCGCCATCAATGTCCCAAAGTAATGGCTTGGAGCAATGCAACCATCCAGACAGGAAACATCATTGGATAAAAGATTCCAGGCTTCCACTCTATATTCAGGTAAAAGAGAATCGAGAAATGAATCTTCACCCTGCAAAAATCCGTAGACAGGTATTTTAAGCTCCCTTTTTAGTACCTTTCCAATACCGGCAAGCATAATGGTGGAAAGAAAGAGAACATCAGGAGTGCCCTGATTGCGAAACCATTCTAAAACTTTATTAACTTCTTTAACTAAAGGGCCATCTTCCCCACGGAAGGTGGAAAGTGTAATTTCTCCTAAGTCTTTACTTGATGTCATACCGCTACGAGCGGCTGCTTTTCGTAAGAGCCACTTATTATCGAAAGCCTTGTCTATCCATTTGGGCGTGTGCCGAAAGAGGGAAAATTTATGCTGTAAATAAACATTGATCCCTCCAAAGAAAATTGGCAGATCGGGTGTAACGTCTGCCTCATCCAAAAAATGCGGAAGGTAAGTGGGTAGCATGGTGACATCATGCCCTTGTGCTATAAGCTGGCGGGCAAGGGAGTTATCCCTCATGCATACTCCACAGTAGTAGTTTCCCGTTCCGGGCGTTAGGAAAGCAAGCTTCACGAAGAAGCGTGAGCTAGGCCATGCTCCACAGGGTCGGGCAGATCAGCCAGTTCAGACATAGCATCAAAAAGTTCACGAAAGTCTTTGTCATCTACATTGCCAACTAGGCAGTCGGTAAGTGCAGAGCGTAAATGATCACCCCTTTTCACCAAATCTCCGAAACTGAATTCCTTATCATAAAATGCATAAACAATCTTACGCATGGTCTCGATAGAAGATTGCATGCGTTTGCCATAGTTTTCAAAGGAAGAAGACTTAATAGGTTGTCCAGATTTTATCACCTGATCTATCTCTTCTGCCAACATTACACCACTTTTTAAGGCCAGGAAAACCCCTGAAGAAAAAACGGGATCTAAGAAACCAAGTGCGTCTCCGGCCAATACTAATCCGTCCATTGAACAATATTTGTTTCGGTAAGAATATTCACCCGTAATTCGATATTCACCGGTTTGCTCACCATCGACAAGGTGTTCTTTGATCCATTCGTTGTTTTGTACTTCACGCTGGAAAATCTCCGCATGGTCCTTGGTGGAACCGTTGAAAAGATAGTCTTTTTCAGCTACAATACCGACACTTACCATATCTCCGCTCAAAGGAATGTACCAAAACCACCCTTTGTTCGGAAGGTAAGCAACGGTGGTTGCACCTTCATCCAGACCTGGGTCACGCTTAGCTCCCTTGTAGTAGGTCCATAGGGCCACCTTTTTTAATTCCGGATCTCGAACCATCCAGTTTTGTTTGTGGGCAGCAAAGCAATCGCGTCCGGATGCATCCACAACGATAGGGGCTTTTAATTCAAGTTCCCCCAAATCTTTTGAAACTACCTTAACTCCCGCAACGCAGGTATCCCCTTTTTTAATCAGATTTTTTGCTTTCGTTTCCTCCAGAACGGAAGCTCCGTTCTCACGGGCTTTGTCCATAATCATCTTGTCAAAATCCGAACGCCAAACTTGCCATGTAGTAGAGGATGGATGGTCAAAGTGCTGAAAGAAATAAAAGGGCTGTGAGAGAAAACCATCCTCTCGGACAAATTGTACGCAATACTTACGAGGGTTGGCAGATTCCTTCAATGTTTCTACCAGACCAAGTTTTTCAAGGGGAAAATAACAAAATGGCATGAGAGACTCACCCACATGATAGCGTGGAAATTTCTCTTTTTCCACGATCAGTACATCATGTCCGTTCTCAGCTAATAATGCAGCAGTTGAGGAGCCAGCAGGTCCGCCTCCGATTACTATGGCGTCGTAGTTAGTTTTTAGTGAAATCATTATTTATTACATTCAATTGAATTAAAACTAGTTCTCAAGCGAGAATTGGATTCATAGTGTAGGTAAAATTTCAATGATTCTGGCAATGACCTCCCCATTAAAGTCTGTAATCAAATTACTTCGGCCGTAAAGATGGTCTGCTTCGACTTCGGAAAAGGCTTCAACGATTGGTCCATCAGGAACTACCTTAAGGAAGCCTCGTGGGGAACTTGCATAGGGTATGTGGCATTCATTCAGGATACCACCCAAGGGTTGTTGTGCTTCCAAAATCTTTTCGCATACTTCGGCTGGCAAAGAATCCAGCTTTATTTCAATCGCACCATATTCAGTGGCTTTTTCATTTTGGATAGTTTGCAAAATAACTTCTCTAAAGTAACTTCTCCCGCTATTCGAGCTGCGGATAGACTTAACCTTCAGCTCTGTACCGTGATAGGCAACTAATCTCGAAGTCATATCGCCTTCGTGCACAAGCAAAGACTGGTATGGCTCAGGTAATGCAGAAGGTTCAATTTCCTCGTAGTTTAATTTTGGCAAGCCACGGGCACTCCTCATAAAACTCAATGGATAAAGAATGTCAGGGTAAATTACCGTTTGCATGATTAACAACTACACATACTTTGCATTTTGATGCTGAGGTAGAAAAAACTCGTGAAGCATTGAATCGATCCTCAGTAGAGCATCCATAGAGAGGAAAAGGTTTCCATTCTCTTCATACAGGTCACCGGCCTTTTTCCAATTATTTAGAATTTTTTTAAAACGCTTTAAAACATTTACATTAAATTTTTTTTGGAAATAAGAAGTATTCACTCGTCCCAATTTCCACTGCAAAATAAATTCCCGCAAGAACCGCTCATCATCATTCGTGAGCAAGGCTCTTCGTACTGCAGACGAATGACTTTCCTGTGATTCGCAGTATTGATCAAAGTGAGTCTGGTTTTGATAATGAATGCCTCCTAGATGTCCAAAGGAAGCAACCCCCAATGCAACCATGTCCGCACCCGCCCATAGACGGTCACGATAAACAAACTTGGTATTTTGAGGATTTTTTACTGCCGTATATGCACTGGTAATGGTGTAACCAGCAGTCTCTAAATTTTCATAAGCTTCAGTAACCCACCTTCTCTTAGTTGGCCAGTCTGCCACCGGAGCAGTAAGCTTGCCCTGATCTTTCATTGACTTAAAAATCGTGGTATTGAAAGGAACCTCCATTTGATAAATCGTGATGCAGTCAGGCGAGAGGTCGACGACTTTTTCGATACACTCTTTCCAGTTATCATCGGTTTCTTCCAGCATACCTGCAATAAGATCAATATTTATATTCTGAAAACCAAGGTTTCTCGCAAACTCATAGGCTTTAAAGACTTCTTTTGAACGATGAGCTCTTCCATTGATTTCCAAGATATGGTCATTGAAATTTTCAATGCCCAAGCTCAACCTGGTCACTCCAAAATTTTTAATAACTTCCAATTTTTTTTCAGAAAGGGTACCCGGCTCACATTCAAAAGTTACCTCTTCAACATCATCCCAAGGCATAATTTCTTTCATACGGTCTGTCAGCTCCGTTAATTGTTGAGCTGAAAGATAAGAGGGCGTACCACCGCCAAAATAGACAAACTTTGGCTTCCTTCCCGCAAGATAAGGAGAGTTTGCATAAGCCTCAAGTTCTCGCATGGTTGCATCCAAGTACCTTCTAACATCTTGAGAATTTTTATCCGTGTAAACTCTGAAGTAGCAAAAGTGGCACCTTTTGCGGCAGAAAGGAACATGGTAGTAAATTCCCAATGGAGCAGTTCCAGGGGAAGGGCTGTTAAGCATAGATTCCACGCAGGGAATATCTTCTTCTGTCCAGAAAGAAAACGGCGGATAATTGGATACGAAATAATTTC
>MDTB01166890.1_pt1 | contig 14159 bp, 16 predicted proteins | sample 811161 | NCBI WGS metagenome assembly MDTB01 (sample SAMN05326650, study PRJNA326480) | marine metagenome | isolation source: seawater | place: Mediterranean Sea | collected 2009
AAAAATATGGATGCGATCTTTAAAAAACTAAAAAAATAAAATGAAATTTTCAATTATAATTGAAGCCAGACTTTCATCTTCTAGGTTTCCAAGAAAAATCTTATATAAGATACAAAGATATAGTTTTCTAGAGTATTTGATTAAAAGATTAAAATTACTAAAAACAATTAGGGAGATAATAATTGCAATGCCAGATGATGAACAAAATGAGGAAATAGTGTTAATTGCAAAGAAAAATAAATTAAAATACTTTAAGGGCTCCCATCAAAACGTTATTAAAAGAATGATTGATGCAGCAAAAAAATTCAAATGTAAAAACATCATTAGAATTACTTCAGATTGCCCGCTAATTGATTTAGATATTATTAAGAACGCAATAGAGATATTCAGGTATAATAATTGTGACATTTTGACAAATGGAAAAATAAGAAGCTTCCCAGATGGGATGGATGTAGAAATATTTAAATTAGACTCATTAATTAAATCTTATAAATATGCTAAATCTAAAAAAGATAGAGAGTGGCCAACATGGGCAATGAAAAAAAAGAATAATAAATTTAATATAATAAATTTCATTTCTCCGCCAAATTTATATTGGCCTAAACTTTGCTTAACTTTAGACGAATATAAAGATTTCCTATTTTTAAAAAAAATAATTACTCACTTTAATGAGAGATTTGAGATATCGTGTTTAGAAATCATGAAATATTTAAAAAAAAATAAAAAACTATTGGATATTAACAAGTCTGTAAAAAGAAAATACAGCTCTATTAATTACTTAAAATACTGATCTCGATCATCTGCCTTGATATCCTGGATTTAAATTCATGATTTTGAGAAAACTATTAAAAATCAACCTTTTTATTTGATTGACCGTTCAAGTTTTGAACGCTATGCTGTTCAAAATTTGAACAATGATTACTAACGATAATAATAAAAACAATAATCAAGATCATTTTAATGTTTTAAGAATGATAAAAAAAAAGCCAGAGGCTTCGCAAAGAGAGCTAGCTTCTCAGCTTGGTTTTAGTCTAGGTAAACTTAATTATTGTTTAAAATCTCTGAAAAACAAAGGTTTGATAAAAATTGAAAATTTCAAAAAAAATCCGAAAAAAATAAATTACATTTATATTCTTACACCAAAAGGCTTAAGCGCAAAAACAAAACTTACTATCAATTTTATGAGGCGCAAAATGAAAGAATATGACGAATTAAAAAAGGAAATTGAAAAATAAATGTGGCTAGTATTGAGACATAAAAAAGGTGAGTTAAAAATATTACAAAAAGAAATTCAAAAAAAGATAGGAAATCTTCCAGAACTATTTTGTCCAAAAATAAAAATTTCAAAAATTATTAATAATAAAACTAAAGAATTCTCAAATAATTTTCTTTCAGATTATGTATTCTTTTATGACAAAAAGTTTACTAATAAAGATATTATAAATTCTCTAAAAAATTCTCGTGGACTAAAAACTTTACTATCAAATTACTCAAATTATCAAAAAGATGTAGAGAAATTTATCACTTTGTGTAAATCCAATTCAGATAAGGACGGTTGTATAAAGTCAAGTTACTTTGATAGTCTAAACTTTAAAAAAGGGATTTTTCTTAATGGTCCATTTGGGCAAATTATTTTTGATGTTTTAGAAAATAAAAAAAATTTCTTAAAAGTGGTTATTAATAAAAAAATTACTACGATATCTAAAAATACCAATTTTACTTATCGTCCAGTTTAAGAAAAAAAACTATAAGATGTTTAATTGAACCATATCAGTGAGTTTAAAAGTGCGGAGCATTGGTTAAAATTAAAAATTTATAAATGAAATATCTTAAAAATATAAAATTTTTTGCACAAAGCGTTTATAAAGATTATCCCAAAGAATTTATTCTGTTAATAATTTTTTTAGTGATCGAAGCTTTACTTACGAGTTCAGCTGTGCTTTCAATAATTCCTTTTGCAGATTATCTAATCGATCCAGAACTGAATAATCCAAATGCCTTAACTATATATTTTTTAAATTTTTTTAAATTATTTGATATTCAACCTAGCTACTTAGCTTTTGCAACTATATTTATTCTCTCTAATTCATTAAGAGCTGTTGCATCACTATTAATAAAATTTAAATTTCTACAACTTAAATTTAAGATTGAAAAATCTATATCTAAAAAAACTCTTAAACAAATATTTCAAGCTAGATGGACTTTTTTTAATAATTTGGAGTATGGCGGTATTTTAAATTCACTTACAAAGGAAATGGCCTTCATTGGCTCTGCACTTAGACAAATCGGAGAGGTGTTTGCAGGAATTTTTTCCTTAATTACTTATCTAGCTATTCCATTTTTTCTTGATTTTAAATTATCTCTTTTTTTGCTAGTGGGATGTTTTTTAATAGGAACCCCTTTTTTAATTTTAAGTAAAACTAGCAAAAATTTTGGAAAGCTAAGAACACTCGCAGGAAATCGTTATTTTGGCAAACTCTCAGAAACATTTCAATCAGCAAAACTAATTTTAGGATATGGGAAACCTGAAGAAGAGCTTAACAATAATTTTTTACTATTAGATAACTATGTCAGAAAAGATTTAAAATCCCAATTCACAAATTTAATTGCAATGTATTTGTTTAAACCATTAGCAATCATTATTTTGATAGTTGCATTTGGAATCAACCTCGATTTTCAAAGTCTGCCAACTTATGCAGCATTTTTCTGGAGTTTTTACGGTGCTTTACCAATTGTTGGTCTAATTTTAAACTCAGTAATTGTGATTAATAACTTTACTCCAAGTTACCAACAAATACAAAACATTATAAATCGTTCAAAAGACCATTATGAAGAAAGTGGAGAAGTTGAATTAGAAAATTCTAATTTTGATATAAAAATAGATAATATTTCTTTTAAATATAATGGGAAAAACGAACTTTTTAAAAATTGTTCTTTCAAAATTTTTAACAATAAAATCAATACAATAGTTGGCGAATCAGGTGTAGGAAAATCAACTCTAATTGATCTTATAGTATCTTTTCAATTACCGAATACTGGCGATATATTTTTTGGAAAAGAAAATCTCAAAAATTTAAATTTAAAACATCTTAGGAAAGAAATAGGATATGTACCACAAGATCCATTTTTATTTGATACAACTATACGAGACAATATTAGGTGGGCAAAATCAGATACAGACGAAGATGAAATTGTTCAAGCATTGAAATTAGCTAATGCATTTGATTTTGTAATGTCTTTGCCCTTAAAATTAGATACTAAAGTGGGTCTAAGAGGTTTAGAAATATCAGGAGGTCAAAGACAGAGAATAGCTTTGGCAAGAGCTCTTATAAGGAAACCATCAATCCTTATTTTAGATGAAGCAACAAGTTCAATTGATAGATTTTCTGCAAATTTGATAATTGGGTCTTTAAAAAAAATTTCAAAAGAAACCACTTTGATAATTTCTACACATGACCAAAAATTACTTGAAATGTCAGATAAGATTTTTTTAGTAAAAAATAAAAAAATCTTTGATTATGAAAATTTTAATAAATTTAAAATAGAGTCGAATTTTAATATATAATGATAAATATTCTTATTTCTTTTCAAGAGTTAGTAATATTATTAAGTTTAGTTAGTGAAGAGGGATTGATTGTCCCTTCAAGAGCGATGGGAAGAACAAAAGTAATTTATAAACATTAAATTTAAATATCTATGATTAAAAAAATTAACTTAAATAACTCCTTTATTTATACTTACGACGGTACCAATAATGTTAGGCATGCTATAAAATCAGTTTTGAGAAATATATCAAAAAAATGTAATTTCTACCTCGTAAAAGAATGTAGAGCAGAAAGTATTTCTAAAAATCCTTTTTTAGAAACTCCAAGAAGAGAGTTTCTTCCGATATTTAATGAAAGTGGAAATGATATTATTTTTAGAAATAGAACAATAGAAGTAAGTTTGTTCAAACAAAATGTAGATTTTACATCCCAAAAAAAAGGTGCAAAAAAAAAAATTATCTTAAAAAAAAAAATTATGAAAATCCTTAGTCCAATGCAAGTATTTAAAAAGTTATACCAAAAAACTAATTCAAAATTTTTAGTTGAAATAAACTTTAAATATCAAAATAACAAATATTCATTATTATCGAAGTGTGATTATCTAAATTTTTCTAATAAATTAGTTAAAAAAAAAGATAAAATTTATATTCAACCAATTTCAGGTTATATTCCTTTTGAAAAAAATAATAAATTATTTATAGGTTATTTTGCTAAACACATTCCTGTAGATAATAAAAAATCATTGGATCTTGAAATTCTTCTTAGAAAAAAAGAAAGTTTATTCTTTACAGATAACCAAAATATATTTCGAAAAACTTTAAAAAAAACGTTAAATATATTATTGTTTTTTTTAAAAAAAAACGACTTTTCAGATTATATAGTAATTAAAAATTCAAAGGCAACATTTTTTGAGTGTAATTGAATTAACTTATAAAAAATTATTTTTTAGATTATGAAAAAAATATTAGTTATTGGAGGATCGGGTTATATCGGACGTGTCCTAATTGAAGATTTAATCAAAGCAAAAAATCAAGTGATTAACGTAGACTTAAAAATATATCCTGATCAACAAATTGATTTGACCAATGAGGAAAACAATGAAAATTTTATTAAATTAGATTTAAGAGATATAAAAGAATTAAAAAAACAAATAAAATTGGTTGATAGTGTTATAATTTTAGCTGGCTTAGTTGGTGAATTTATTACAAAAAAATATTTAAACTTATCGAACTCAATTAATGAAAAAGGCATAATTGATTTAATAAATGAATGTGGAGAACATAAAAATATTAAAAATGTAATATTTGTATCTACTTGTTCTAACTACGGAATTACAAAAGATCAGGAATTAGTAAATGAAGAACACGAACTAAAACCTTTGTCACCATATGCAAAAGCTAAAGTTAAAATAGAAAAATACCTATTAAATAAAAAGTCTCAATTTTACTCTCCTACAGTACTCAGATTTGCAACAGCTTTTGGCTATTCTCCTAGAATGAGATTTGACCTTACAATAAACCATTTTTGTTATTCTATGTTTAAAGATAAAGAAATTGAAGTATATGATCCCAATACCTGGCGTCCATATTGTCATGTAAAGGATTTTTCAAGACTTATAATCAAAATTTTAACCTCAGAAAGAGATAAAGTAGATAAAAAAGTTTTTAATGCTGGAAGTGATATTAATAATTTTAGCAAGAAAGCAATAGTTGATTTGATATTAAAAAAATTACCTAATACTAAAGTCATCTTTAAAAAAGGAGGAGTGGATAAAAGAGATTACAAAGTCTCTTTTGAGAAGATTAAGAAAGAACTAAACTTTGAAACAAAATATTCGGTAGAGGATGGTATTGTAGAGATTTTAAGTATTCTAAAAGAGGATAAAATAAAATTCTTAAAAGAAAATTCGACAAAAACTAGAGGAAATTTCGAGATTTTAAATCATGTTAAATAATTTGTTCGAAAATATTTCTAATGTTTTTAAAAAAAATTTAAAAGGAAACTTAGAATTACATGAGCCAGCGTTTAATCATGACGAACTAAATATTTTAAAGAGGTGTGTAAAAAAAAGAGATGTATCAACAGCAGGAAGTTTTACCCGTTCTTTAGAGAAAGTACTTGCCAAAAAATTAAAATGCAAAAAAGTAATTACTACAAATAGTGGAACTTCAGCATTACAATTAGCTTTAATATCCTTGGACGTAAAAAAAAATGACGAAGTTCTTATGCCCTCCCTAAATTATATTGCTAGTGCTAATGCTTGTTTATACATTGGTTCAAAACCCCATTTTGTTGATGTAAATATTAATACTTTAGGAGTTGATGTAATAAAATTAGAAAAATACTTAAAGAGTATCACTAAAGTTAAAAATGGAGTTTGTACAAATAAAATAACAAAAAGAAAAATTAAAGCTATTATTTGCCTCCATACTTTTGGTCATCCTTGTGAAGTTGATAAGATTAAAAAAATAGCAAATAAATTTAATTTGTGTCTTATTGAGGATGCTGCTGAGGGTCTCGGTAGTTATTATAAAAGAAAACATGTTGGAACTTTTGGTGATATTGGTATTTTGAGTTTCAATGGAAATAAAATTATTACTACAGGTGGTGGAGGAGCAGTAATTACAAATAATAAATCTTTAGCAGACAAAATTTTCAATCTTTCTACTATTTTCAAAAAAAGACACAAATGGAAATATGAATATGATAATTTGGGATACAATTATAGAATGCCAAGTTTAAATGCTGCGATTGGTTTAGCTCAAATGAAAAAACTAAATATGTTTCTGAGCAAAAAAAGAAACCTATATAAGAAATATGAAAAGAGATTTAACAATAATAAGTATTTTTCTTTGTTTAAAGAACCAAAGAATTGCAAAAGTAATTACTGGCTTCAGACTATTTTACTTAATAAAAAAAGTGTTAAATTAAGAGATAAGATCATAAATAAGTTATTTAAAAACAAAATACGAGTTAGACCGTTGTGGAGACCAATACATAAATCAAAATATTTATCTAAAATGCCTAGAATGAGGTTGGAAAGTACTTTAGATTTGGAAAATAGAATTATAAATTTGCCAAGTAGCCCTAACGTATTAAATAAAATTAAATAAGATGAATTATACTATTCTCAAAGCTAAAAAGGAACTTAACGCAAAAGGTTGGACAATTATAAAAAATTTCCTCACTAAAAAGCAGGCTATTATGTATAAAAAATCAATTTTTAAATATTTAAACAAAAACCATTTAAAATTTCAAGGTAGGCAAATTAACTACGTTGGAGGCTCTAAAAAATTTGAGGATATCCATTCATTTCATAAATTAGAATCTTATAAAAAAGTCAAAAATTTTTTCTACAAAGGAAAAATATATAATTATGCTTTTCAATTATTAGATAATTCTATTCCAGAATTGAGGGCAAGTGAACTTTTTAAAAAACCAAAAAAATCAGGCTTAAAAGCAGCCCCCCATCAAGATGATTTTTATTGGAATGTAAAAGATAATAAAGGAATCACTTTTTGGATAGCTTTAGACAGAGCAAATAAAAAAAATGGGACAATGTATTATTATACTTCATCGCATAAATTAGGCTTGGTTCAACATGAAGCGTCTTTTGGAAAAGGCACTTCACAAACAGTAAAGAATAAAAAACTTTTTAAAAAATTTAAAAAGGATTATTTAGATCTGGATATAGGGGATGTAGCTATTCATACTTCACTAGCCATTCATGGTAGTGAAAAAAATTCATCATCGCAAAATAGAGCTGGATGGACTTTTGCCGTAAAACCAAAACATAGTCCGTATGATAAAAAAAGAACAAAAAAGTTTGTAAAAAGTCTTACTAAACAAATTAGATTGAGAGAAAAAAAATGCCAGGATTTGAAATAATAGATAATTTAGAAAAAAAAGCTGTAAATAAAATTTTTTCTGAGGGAGCAGTTTTTTTTGCTCATGGTTTTACGAAATTAAGAAAAAGATACCATGTTCGTGAATTTGAAAAGTTGGCAAAAAAAAAAATGAGATCAAAGTATTCTCTAGCAGTGACCAGCGGGACATCTGCGACTTTGATTGCTTTAAAAGCTTTAGGGGTAAAAAGAGGGGATGAGGTAATTACCCAGGCATTTAATTTTATTGCTACTGTAGAAGCAATTATTGAGTGTGGCGCAAAACCAATTCTAGTAAATGTTGATGAGACTTACAATATGTGTCCAAAAGAGCTTAAAAAATCAATAACGAAAAAAACAAAAGCAATCATACCAGTTCACATGCTTGGAGTTTCTGCTCTTATGGGAGAAATAGTAAAAATAGCTAAAAAGAAAAAAATTCCTATATTGGAGGATAATTGCGAATCCATGGGCGCCAAGTACAAAGGAAAATATTTATGTTGTGTTGGAAAAGTAGGAGTTGTTAGCTTTGATTATGGCAAAACTATTACTACAGGTGAAGGAGGAATGATTTTTACAAACGATAAAAAAGTTTTTAAATACTGTATGGAATATCATGACCATGGTCATGAATTAAATCCAAAATATCCAAGAGGCATGGATACCAAAAGTATCTCTGGATTCAATTATAGAATGACTGAATTGCAAGCAGCAATTGGAAAAGTTCAACTTAAGAAACTTGACTTTATAATTAAGAAAAATAGGGAAAGATATAAATTGCTTTACGATCAATTAAAGAACTCTATACTTAAATTTAGAAAGATACCCTCTGATACTCAACAAATTTACGACACTTTAATATTTAGTTGTGAAAATAAAGCCAAGAGAAGAAAAATTGTCAATTTGTTAAATATTAAAGGTTTTGGTACTAAAAACTTGCCTGATGCTATTAAATGGCATTGTGCATATTTTTGGGATCACGCGTTAACACCTTTGCAAATATCAAAATTAAAAAAAACAAAAATACTTCTCGAAAACTCTATAGCCGTTCCTATTTGGTTAAAAAAAAGTGAAAAAAAATATAAAACAATAGGAAGAGAAATCTTAAAAGTACTTAATGATTAAAAATAATCATTTCGAAATTAAAAATTTAAAAAACATCGTTTTTCTTGGGGAAGATGAATGTTTAAAAGATTTTATAAGATTTAACAAAACTCAAGGAATAAAAAGTGAAATAATTACTTCACCTCACCAAGCTAAAAATTTAGATAAAACACTTAGTTTTAAAAAATTTATGAGACTTGATAAAAAATTTCAATCTTATATCCGCTCAAATTATAAGATCGAGGAAACTTTATTTGTTTCTGTTGCATCTAGATGGATTTTTAATCAACACTTAATAAATAGGTTTTTTAAAAAAAATCTAATTAATTTTCATGGTGCTAGACTTCCCTTTGACTCTGGAAGTGGTGGTTTTTCATGGAACATAATGAGAAATGATAGAATTTGTATTCAATTAGCACATTTAGTAACAAAAGAGATAGATAAGGGCCCTATCATAAGCTATGAAAAATTTCTTTATCCATATGAGTGTAAAATCTCAAAAGATTTTTATAATTTTTACAATGATAAATTTAGATACTTCTATAAAAAATTTATTTTAAGCTTAAAGAAAAAAAGAAAATTTAAACTTATACCTCAGCTTGATTATATTGGAAGATATAATCCCAGACTTTTAACGAAAAAAGATGGATGGATTGACTGGTATCAATCTTCTGAAGAAATAATTAATTTTATAAATGCTTTCGATGATCCATACGAAGGCGCTTCTACTATGATAGGTAAAGTAAAATGCAATATTAAAAAAGCACAACTGCATGGAGGCGAGGGCAAGAATCACCCTTTTATGACTGGATTAGTATTAAGAAATGATAAAAATTGGATAGTTGTAGCAACTAGAGATAATAATTGTTTAATCATAGAGGAAGTTTTGGATGCTAAAAGTAAAAATATCATTAATAAAATTAAACCTGGTCAAAGGTTTTTTACCTTAAGTCAAAAATTGGATTATTCAAAAAGCAAAAGAGTTTTTTTTGATACTAAAGGTTTTAAAATAAAATAATCGATGAAAAAAAAAATAATTCTAGTCGGGGGAGGTGGACATGCTAATTCTTGTGTCGAATTAATTGAAAAAGAAAAGAAATATTCTATTTACGGAATTGTTGATTTAAAAAAACCGACATCCAAAATTTTAAGAAATTATAAGTATCTTGGCAACGTTAAAAAGTTAGAAGAATTAAGAAAAATAATTGATTATTTGGTAATTTCTATAGGTTTTATAAACGATTATAGAATTAGAGAAAAAATATTTGCAAAAATAAAAAAACTTAAATTTAAAATTCCAAATATAATTTCTCCCTCTTCTTTAGTATCTAAAAATTCATATCTAGGATCGGGTACAATGATTTTTCAAAACGTAATCGTAAATTCAAATGTTTCAATTGGTGAAAATTGTATTATAAACAATAAAGTTCTTTTGGAACATGACGTAAAAATCGGCAACAATGTGCATGTATCAACTGGAACTATAATTAATGGATCATCTTCAGTAGGCTCAAATACTTTTGTTGGTAGTGGATCGATAATTAGTAATAACATAAAAATTGGTAAAAATTGTTTTATTAAAATTGGAAGCATAGTTACAAAAAATATTCCTAATAATACTAGATTTTAGAATTATGAAAACTAAAGTAATCGCTGAAGCTGGAGTAAATCATAATGGTAAAATCAATCTTGCACTCAAGCTAATAGACTGTGCAGCAAAAGCTAAAGCTGATTATGTAAAGTTTCAAACATATTCTACAGAAAATTTAGTACAAAAAAAATTAAAATTAGCAAAATACCAAAAAAAAAATATAAAAAAATTTAATTCCCAATTTCAAATGCTTAAAAAATATGAATTGTCTATTAAAGATCATGAAATGATAATTGAAAGATGTAAATCAAAAAAAATCAAATTTTTGTCAAGTCCGTTTGATTTAAAAAGCATACATTTACTTAAAAAACTTAAATTAAAACTTATTAAAATACCATCTGGTGAAATTACCAATATTCCTTATTTAAAAGAAATAGCTAAGTTGAAAAAAAAAATTATCTTATCGACAGGAATGTCGAATTTAAAAGAAGTTACAAGAGCAGTTAAAATTTTGATTAAAAATGGAGTTAAGAGGAAAAATTTAACTTTATTACATTGTAACACCGAATACCCCGCTAACCCTAAAAAATTGAATCTTCTTTCAATAAAGTTTTTAAAAAAAAAATTTAAAATGCCCGTTGGTTTTTCTGATCATAGCAAAGGTTTGCAAGCCTCTCTTACAGCAGTAGCTTTAGGCGCAGAAGTTATTGAAAAGCATTTTACATTAAATAAAAATTTCAAGGGACCTGATCATAAGGCTAGTCTAGAACCTTTAGAATTAAAAAAACTTGTTAAAGAAATAAAATCATTAGAAATGACCTTAGGAAAATATAACAAAAAACCTTATAAAGAAGAACTCTCAAATATAAAATTTATAAGAAAATACATAATCGCAAAATCTAAAATTGAAAAAGGTCAAATCTTTTCACCTAAAAACATAACTACAAAAAGATCAGGAAGCGGTATCCCTTCAGAGAGATGGAACTTTATAATAGGAAAAAAATCAAAATTTAATTTTTTACCAGATGAAAATATCAAAATCTAAAAAAATTTGTGTAATAACAGGATCAAGAGCCGAATATGGTTTGTTAAAAAATTTGCTTATAAGATTAAATAATAACAGAAAATTCAATGTAAAATTAATTGTTACAGGCTCTCATCTATCAGGAAAATATGGTTATACTTTAAGTAATATCAAAAAAGATAATTTAAAGATAGAAAAAAAAATTAATTTAAATTTAAAAAAAGATGATTCAATAGGTTTGGCAAATTCAATTTCATTAGGACTTAATAAATTTGTAAAAACATTTGAAAAATTGAAGCCCGATTTAATATTAGTTTTAGGTGACAGATTTGAGATTTATACTTCAGCTTTAGCAGCATTGTTATGCAGAATACCTATTAGTCATATTCATGGAGGTGAACTAACTGAAGCGCTGTTGGATGATGTTTTTAGACACTCAATTACAAAAATGTCTCATATTCATTTTGCAGCAAACCAGATTTATAGTAAGAGAATTATTCAGTTAGGTGAAAATCCCAAGACTGTTTTTAACGTAGGCGGTTTAGGTGTTGATTCAATTAAAAAACAAAAAATCTTTAACAAATCCGAATTAGAAAAATATTTAAAATTAAAATTTCTTAAAAATAGTATTTTAGTTACTTTTCATCCAGAAACACTAAATAAAAAGAGTACAAAAAAAAATTTTAACGAATTACTTAAAGCTTTAAAAAGAATTAAAAAAACCACAATTATTTTTACTATGCCAAATCATGATATTGATTCGTCTATTATATACACTTTAATTTTAAATTTTGTGAAAAAAAACAAAGATGTATATTTTTTTAAATCTCTTGGCCAAAAAGTTTATTATTCGTGTTGCAAGCACATTGATTGTATGGTCGGCAATTCTTCTAGCGGGCTATTAGAAATGCCTTCATTCAAAAAATACTCAATTAATTTAGGAGATAGGCAAAAAGGAAGAATCAAAGCTGCATCCGTTATAAATTGTAAATTTAGCTCAAATGAAATCTTTAAGAAAATTAATTACGCTTTAAATAAAAAAAATCAATCAAAAATTCGAGGTGTGAAAAATCCTTATGGATTTGGAGGAGCATCAAAAAAAATTGCCTCAATTCTTGAAAGAATAAAATTTGAAAAAATAGTTAATAAAAAGTTTTACGATATCATTTAAATATGAAGATTTTATTCATTGGTACTGTTTTATTTTCAAAAAATATTTTTGACGAAATAAGAAAATCAAAAAATACTTTAGTAGGCGTTATAGGAAAAAAAAATAATAAATTTAATTCTGATTATTTTGATATAACAAGATATGCTAAAAAACTAAATGTTAACGGAATTTATACTAACGATATAAATTCAAAAAAAACAGTAAACTGGATAAGAAAAAAAAAAACCAGATTTAATTTTTTGCATTGGATGGAATAATTTGATTAAAAAGAAAGTTTTAAAAATACCATCAAATGGTGTTATTGGATACCATCCTAGCGATCTCCCAAAAAACAAAGGGAGACACCCAATAATATGGTCATTAGTTTTAGGACTAAACAACATAGGATCTAGTTTTTTCTTTATGGACGAAAAGGCTGATAATGGGAGAGTAATATCAAAAAGAATGCTAAAATTAACAAAAAATAGCAACGCTTATAGTGTTTACAAGCAACTAATTGAGATTGCAAAAAAACAAGTAAGAAAAATTTTAACAGATCTTAAAGAAAATAAAATAAAATCTTATAAACAAAAAAAAGTAGGTCAAAATTTATGGAGAAAAAGAAATTTTCATGATGGCGTTATAGACTGGCGAATGGATGCAAAAAGGATAAAAGATTTGGTTAATGCCCTTCATAAGCCATATCCAGGAGCAAATTTTATAGTTAACGGTAAAAAAATTATTTTATGGAAGTGTAAAATTGTTAGTAATAAAATTAAGAACATTGAGCCAGGAAAAATTTTAAATTTTAGAAATAATAAGCCTGTAGTAAAATGTGGAGCAAATTCACTAAAGTTAGAAAAGTTTGAACCAAAATTAAATTTCAAAGATATTAATTACTTATGAAATCACTAGTAATATCACCACACCCTGATGATGAAGTTCTTGGCGCAGGTGGAACTTTGTTTAAAAGAAAAAAACAAAAGAATAATCTTTATTGGATTATTGTTACAAAGATTAAACCAAACAATTCTAATAAAAAAAGAATTGCTCAAAGGTCATTAGAAATAATAAAAGTTGCAAAATTGTTTGGATTCAAAAAAATTTTTCAATACAATTTTTATACTACAGAATTAAATAATAACTCTAAAAAAAAACTGATAAATGAATTTACAAAAACATTTAAAGAAATTAAACCTAACGAAATATTTGTTCCACATTTTTCAGATGTACATTCAGATCACCAGGTCATTTCTGATGTAATTTCAACATGTACTAAGAATTTTAGATTTCCTTTTATAAAAAAAATATTAGCCTATGAAGTTCTTTCAGAAACAAATTTTAATCTAAATAGAAGAAAAGTTTTTTTCCCAAATCATTATGAGGATATTTCAAATTTTTTATCTAAAAAGAAAAATGCTATGAAAATATACAAATCTGAGTTAAAAAATTTTCCATTCCCAAGAAGCATTAAAAGTATCGATGCTTTAGCAAAATATAGAGGTTCCCAAATAGGGAAAAGAGCAGCCGAAAGTTTTGAGCTTTTAAAAAATATAGAATAAATATGCAAAAAAAAATCTTTACTAAAGCAGTTTTAAAAAAAACAAATTCTTTAAATGAGGCAATAAAAAATCTATCAAAAACAGGATTACAAATATGTTTTATTTGCGAAGGAAAAAAATTAATTGGTACAATTACTGATGGAGATATAAGAAGAGCGATCTTAAAAAAAAAAAATTTAGAAACTCGAATTAAAGAAGTAATGAATAAAAATTATATATTCATTAAAAAAAACTCTTCAATAAAAAAAGCAAAAACATTAATGAATCTATACAAAATAAATCAAATACCTGTAATTGAT
>MDTB01095608.1_pt1 | contig 14158 bp, 13 predicted proteins | sample 811161 | NCBI WGS metagenome assembly MDTB01 (sample SAMN05326650, study PRJNA326480) | marine metagenome | isolation source: seawater | place: Mediterranean Sea | collected 2009
AGCGTAGATCTTTTTCTTCTGATATGAAATTAAATGTTACAACGCCAGGAGTATTGGAATCGTTTAGAGTCAAAGAACGAGAAATGCTAAACGGCCAAATTAGTAAATTGAAGGAACTCGGCGTAAGCGTCGTTGCTTGCAAAGAGGGAATAGATGATGATGTCAAAGCCCAATTGGTCAAATTAGGAATTCAAGCATTTAGAAGGGTCTCTAAGGCCGATTTAGATCTATTATCAAAATCTTGTAATGCAACTATCGTCCATGACGTTATGTCTGCTAGTAAAGACAATGTTGGAAAATGTTTGTCGAGTTCTAATAAAACTCTAGGCGGATTAGAACATTGGGTTGTCGATGCTGAAGGTGGGGGAACTACGATAATAATTAGAGGCAGTACTATTGATGTTGTTGGAGAAGTGGAAAGGTGCTTTGATGATTCGTTGGGTGTTGTTTGTCAAATGTATGAAGATGGTCGATTATTGCCTGGTGGAGGGGCAACATATGTCGCTTTAGCAAGATTATTGAGAAGATATGCGGAAACAATTCCTGGCCGTGAGCAATTGGCAATAGAAGCTTACGGGGATGCGTTGGAAGTAATTGTTCGTGTGCTGGCAGAGAATGGTGGAATGGACCCTATTGAATCTCTTCTCTCCGTTGTATCAAAACAAACAAATGAAAATTCTGATAGATTCGGCTTAAATCTGTATACTGGGAATGTTGAGGATATGGTTGATTCTGGAGTTATTGAACCACTAGGAATTGTTCGTCAAGCAATTATTGGGGCTACTGAAGCATCTATCTCAATTCTAAGAATCGACGATGTTCTCTGGGCTAAGCAAGATATTCAAATTCCTGAGTTGCCGGGTAATTAAACATCTCAAAACGGCTTAAATGGCTATTATGAAGGGCCTTCCCTTCAAATAGGGAAAGAGTGCCCCAATATTGATGGGAACTGATAACTCGATTCGCGTAGGCATTGATGATATCGCCATACATTTTCCTAAATTATACATGGATATGCGTGATTTTGCAGATTTGCGAGGCGCCGATTATGGTAAATTAAACAAGGGACTCGGGCTTAAAGCAATGGCGATTCCTGACGTTCACGAAGATACTGCTACAATGGGCGCAAATGCGGTTATGAATCTAATTGATAGGAATGGAATTGACCCTAAAAATATTGGAAGAATGTATTTGGGTACTGAATCTGCGCTGGATGGTGCAAAACCAACCGCTACATACATTCTTGACATGCTTACTCAAAGATATTCTGAAAGATACGGAAAAGATTGTTTGAGAAACTGCGATGTTGTGGATATGACTTTTGCTTGTATTGGGGCTGTTGACGCCCTGCACACGACTTTGGACTGGGTTGCTCGGTCTACAGAAAGTGATGAAAGAATAGGTATTGTGATTTTTTCTGATAACGCAAAATATGCATTGGAGTCGGCGGGCGAATATACTCAAGGCGCTGGTGGTGGCGCTCTACTGATTAGAAGAAACCCAAGACTCCTAGAAATTCCTGACTGTATTGGAGTCTCTACAACTCCAGTACATGACTTTTTCAAACCAAGAAGAGAAGTATCGCTTCGTTCAATTATTTCTAATGTGATGACTCTGGCACAAGAAACCGGTCAATCTATCAAGAAGGGGATCGTTGAGAGGATGATAAGACACCTTCCTGCTTCTACGGTTAGAAAATTAGGGATTTTCGCACATGGTGAACAAAAGGTAAGTGTTCATAGAGATGACCCGATTTTTGATGGTCAATTTTCTAATCGTTGTTATCAAGAGGCTGTTCGACAAGCATTCCATAATTTCGCTCAAAAAGCCGAAAATATGGGCCGCTATGAGCACGATAGTGATGAAAGGCTAACTGAACAATGGGGCAGAATTATCATGCATCTTCCATATGCTTTCCAGGCGAAGAGAATGTTTCCTGATGTGTTTAGGCATGATAGGGAAAATACCGAGATGTGGGAGAAAGTTGCAGAGCAACTTGGCCCATCCCCGGAATTCCATAATTCTGAAGACCCGGTTATCATAGAGATTTGGGAGAAGGCCATGGATGGTTATCGAAGAGCGATTTCCAAAACCCCAGAATATTTGGAATTTCATGCTAGCAGAATCGAGAAAGGTCAACGCGCTAGTAGCCTAATTGGCAATCAATATACTGGGTCTATTTTCTTGGCTTTGATGTCAACTTTTGAATCAGATCTAGAAGAAAATGTAAATCTCGATAATATGTTATTCGGATTATGCGGTTATGGTTCTGGTGCTAAGGCCAAAGTGTTTGAAGGAAAGGTCAGCCCAAGATGGCGTGAAGTTGTTTCAAGGTGGCATTTGTTTGAAAGATTGGCTGGAAGAGTTGCAATTGACCATATAACCTATGAAAATCTCCACAAAGGATTGCAAGACGGGAGTGTTTTGGAACCAGAAGGTGAGTTTGCTCTCATTGAAATTGGAGAAGAGGGTATTCAAGAAGGCGCGAGAAAGTACAAGTGGATTGGAGTTTAAAATTCTAATACAACTTTACCACAATCGCCACTTATTGCCAATTTCATTGCTTGATTAAAGTCTTCAAATGGCATTCGATGTGTTATTAGAGTATCAATATCGATTTTGTTTTCTTCTAATAATCGATGCATTATATCCCAAGTAGACCACATCTTTCGTCCATTTATTCCTTTGATGTGTAGATATCTAAAAACCACATCATTCATCGGAACTGGTGGATTGCTTTCACCATAAACTGATAATATGTTGAGATAGCCTCCCATTCTCGTGCTTTTTATCGAGTTTGATAATGCCTGAGGGGAGCCGGAAAACTCGCATGAGTTGTCTACTCCCCTGCCATCAGTAATAGCTAATATTTCCTCAACGATATCGTTGTCTTTTCCAAGAACAAGGTCGGCACCGAGTTTTTTTGCCATGTTCATTCTTTCTTGGTTATCCCAATCTATGGCTATAATTTTGCTTGCACCCATCGCTTTAGCAGCATTTACTGCAAATAGTCCAATTGGCCCAAGTCCGTGTATAGCCACGGTTGAATCTTTTATCGGTCCGCCTGTCAATGTATGAATCGCATTTCCAAGTGGGTCTTGAATAGAAGCGTTTTCCATTGCTAAGTTGCTTGGTAACTTTCTAGCATTAACGGCAGGGATGGTAAAATATGGAGAAAATGCACCGTTTGAATGAACACCAAATATTTCTCCATTCTCACATATGTGTGCATTTCCCTCATCACACCTTGGGCAATTCCAACAGGCAAGATGGCATTCTATTGCGACTTTATCGCCAATTGAATGAGAATCTACACCTGGCCCAAGACTGACGACTTCTCCACATGTTTCGTGCCCTGTAATGGTTCCCAATGGTACATTTTCTTTTGCCCAGTCATCCCATTTCCAAATATGGACGTCTGTGCCACAAATCGATGTTGAATGGGTTTTGATTAGTACCTCTCCCTCCACCGGGGTTGGGGTTTCGTGTTTTTCTAACGAAAAACCGCCAATTTCGTCGGTTGACTTGGTCCATCCAAACATGACATCGGGTAAATCTTGCATGGGCCTCATGCATGCCTTGTGCTATTCGCTCTTTGATGATTCGCTAATTTCGTTTTTGTTTCTAAAAAATGTCTTTTCTTTAGGTATGTTGATTAAGGGGGCATCGGTGGTGAAAATCCCGTTGGTGTGTCATGAAGTACGTCGTAGTCAGTGGGGGAGTTCTTTCTGGACTCGGTAAAGGCGTTACTGCGAGCAGTATCGGAGTTTTGTTGAAAAGTTCTGGCTTGAAAATAACCTCTGTGAAAATTGACCCGTACATCAATAGCGATGCTGGAACTATGTCTCCGTTTGAACATGGAGAGGTTTTTGTCCTAGATGATGGAGGAGAAGTTGACTTAGATTTGGGTAATTATGAAAGATTCTTGGACATTAATCTTGGGAAAAATAATAATTTAACAACTGGAAAAATATATTCCAAGGTTATAGAATCTGAGCGAAGAGGAGATTATCTGGGTAAAACCGTTCAAGTGATCCCTCATATTACAGATGCCATTCAAGATTGGATTGAAGAGGTGGCACACGTCCCTGCAGATGGTAGTGAAGATACGCCAGATGCTTGTATAATCGAATTAGGTGGAACTGTTGGAGATATTGAATCGGCGCCCTATATTGAAGCTCTAAGACAATTTCAATTTAGAGTTGGAAGAGAAAATATTTCCTTTGTTCATGTTTCTTTGGTCCCTGTGATGGGCCCGGTTGGTGAACAAAAGACAAAACCGACCCAGCATTCTGTAAAGGAATTAAGAGGTCTTGGAATTACTCCCGATATACTTGTTTGTAGGTCTACAAGGCCTATGACTGAAGAGACGAAAGAAAAACTAGCAGCATTCTGTCATGTATCTCCTGACGCTGTAATGTCAACCCATGATGTACCCAATATCTATCACGTTCCTTTAATGCTTGAAAAACAAGGGCTATGTAAAATTCTAAATATTGATTGTAACACTACAAATATACTTTCAGAGTGGAAGAAAATGGCACTGAATTTAGATACGCTTACCGAAGAAGTAAATATTGCAATGGTTGGAAAATATACAGACCTTTCAGATGCTTACCTCTCGGTGATAAAAAGTCTACAGCATGCCGCTATGGCCGTCAATAGAAAATTGAATATCGATTGGATCGAAGCAAGTCATTTAGAAGATTCTTGGAAACAGGAAAATTCTGGTGAATTTGATACTGCATGGAATTTGTTGAAGGGGGCAAATGGAGTACTTGTTCCTGGCGGGTTTGGTGACCGCGGAATAGAAGGAAAAATATTGGCTGCCGAATATGCAAGAACCTCAAAGACTCCATATCTTGGAATTTGTTTGGGTCTTCAAGTTGCTACTATCGAGTTCTGTCGAAACGTGCTGAACTTAACTGGTGCTAACTCAACCGAATTTGAAGATAATCCTGCTTATCCCGCTGTCGTATTCATGCCAGAGATTTCGAAAACCCACCTTGGAGGAACGATGAGATTGGGTAGTAGGCCTACGCTTTGGCAAGTTGATGATTGTAAGATTAAATCACTATACGGGGATGGTGAAAGTGTTGATGAACGACACAGGCACCGATATGAAGTCAACCCTGATATTATCGAAGAAATAGAGGCAGCAGGATTGGTTTTTGTTGGTAAGGATGAGACCGGTCAGCGTTGTGAAATTTTTGAATTAAAAGACCACCCCTACTATATTGGAGTTCAATTCCATCCAGAATTTAAATCGAGGCCGGGTAAGCCAAGCCCACCATTCCTTGGATTACTGCAAGCATCTTCAAATAACGCTTGACGGTGTTAAGATTCGAGTACACGTATTACACGAGTTGTCCTATAACCTTGTAAGAGTTTGATAAATTTCTTCTTTTGGAAAGTTAAATCTAACTCGGAGTCTCCAGTATCAATTCTCAAGAAACTTAGCCCTATCAATTTAGAGGGGGTTGCAACGCCTAAAATTGAGTCATGGCCTATCGCTCTCAGCACGTTTGGAGATAACTGTAAATTTCCACGACCGATCAAGAAGCCTTGGCCCCCCATTGGAGACAATAACAATAATTTGTTGCCCTCGTGGGGTTCTAACTTTTCAAGTAATTGTTGTTCGTTGAGGTCTCTAAATATCTCTCCTTTGTGATAAATGTCTATTCCAAGTAAAGTTAACTCGAATCCAAGATGTTGGCCCATTCTATTTATTGTACCGCCACTTCCCCAAATTATCATAATTTGTTCATCATTAGAAATTATATCAGAGATATGGTTGGCGAGTCCTTCGATTATTTCTTCCTCAGAGGCTCTCTCAACTTGTTGCTTTGAACCTTGCATGAACCGAGGGTTAGCTGGCGTCCATGCCTCTCCATACATCCTAACTTTCCATTGTCCTTTGAGGTATATTTCTTCATCTAAATCCATAACTTCTGTAATGCTTGAAAGTAAATCTCCTTGCAAAAATGAGAGAAGTACTTCTGCAGCGGCATTTGGAGTTGTTGCAAAACACCCAGAATGCATCTTAACTCCACCTGGAACGCCGATTATTGGAGTCTTGTGACCGTCTAATGCATTGACAATGTCTCGAGTCGTTCCATCTCCTCCTGCGTACAAAATAATGTCAACCTTGTTTTCTAGAAGGCTTGTAATAAGTTTAGATGTGTCATTCGCAGAGGTTTTTTCTGGCGATTGCCCGATACTAGTAAATTCATTTTCACCTAACCATGAACTACCCATCCTTCCCGACCAAGTGATAATTTCGGGTGTTGCTTTTGTTCTGTTAAGTCCGCTCGCTAACAGTTCTGTGAATTTATTCATACATTGTTCCATTCGAGGGCCTGCCCTATCCTGTGCACCTGCCGCCCGCGCTTCTTCAGCGCGTCCATCGCTTCCTTTGAAGCCTAATTTGCCTCCCAAACCGGCGTCTGGATTGACTATAATGCCGACTCGCATAATTAGGCCAACATGTCAATGTTGAATAATCCGTTTATTGTGGTAATCAAACAATAAGAGGATTAATTTGGTGGAGGGGTATCGAGTATCATGGCCAAGAAAGATGAGATTCCTAGTTTAGAGAATGCTCTGGAGAGTGGTTTTTCTGAATTGAAGAGTGGGGAGGAAAATATCATAGTAGAAAAGAGTAAAAATCCTATTAAAGAAGATATTGAATACGGTCGTTCTTATGGATTAAAAATCGATGCGGAGGAAAGTCGTGAGAGATTTATCTCCAAGCCGATAAAGGCTACAAAAACAATTGTCGAAAAGCCAATCGATGTTAAACTAGAAGAAAAAGTGGTGGATGAAGTCCCTATTATCGACAATAAAAAGGAAATTCTTGATTCCCCTACCTCTAATATTGGCGATGATTTTGATGTTTCATGGTAGTTGAAGATTAGAAAGGTTCTATTCTATCCACATAACGCAGAATTTATGCGAGTTGCTGTAATTACTGGTGCAAATCGAGGAATTGGTAATCATTGGGTTGTTCGGCTATTGGAAAAGGGTTGGATAGTTTACGCCGGATATAAGGAAAACTTGGGCGGGTTGGAAGTAATTGAGAATGAAAATCTAATCGCCTTGCAATTAGATGTCACGAGTTCTGAATCTATTGAAAAATTCGTTGGAAGTGTTGAGGGAAATGTGGATTTACTGATCAATAACGCTGGCGTGCCTGATGGGCGCTGGAGAAGTTTAACTGAGATAGATGATGATTGGGCATTAGAGGTTTTGAATATTAATTCGCTCGGCCCAGTAAGGATGGTTAAAGCGCTATATTCTAAACTGGTAGGTTCTGATTTGACAAAGGTTGTCATGGTTAGTAGTTTAATGGGTTCAATAGATGATTGTCATATGGGTAAATCATATGCATATCGTGCATCTAAGACCGCGCTAAATATGTTTACCGTCGCAATGAAAAAAGAATGTATTGAAGACAATATTTCTTTCATCATATTCCACCCTGGATGGGTAAAAACAAGGATGGGTGGGGATCGGGCACCTGTTGAGATTAAGGATAGTGTTGATGGCATGATGAGGATATTGGAAAATCACACTATAGAGGATAGTGGAATCTTTGTTCAATATGATGGCAAGAAGGTAAAATGGTGAACTTATAGAGGTTTTAATATGGTTAACAAGAAATCTTTGGGTAGCCTTCGTTACTTCCAAATAAGAGTTTCACATGCTCAAGCCAAACATTTACCAGGTTATGCAATTACTAATTTTTTCAATAGCGTGGAAATGATTGCTGGCACTGGAAAGGTTGGCTCCGTCCCTTCCTGTATTTTGAAAGTTGAATATGATGGAACTGAATTACCAATACTAGATGAGGAGTTGACTGGTAGTTTGCTTATAGATAGAATACTCGAAGAAAAAGAGGGTTTTGCATATTTGAAGGTTAGAACCCCTGGTCCAATTCAAATGATTGTTGCTCGAGAACAGGATTGTTGGGTCGTGCCCCCTACATATCTTTCAAAAAAGAATGGCTTGTTTATGACAATTCAAGGCACCCCGAAGGGTCTGAAGAAAGTGAAAGATAATTTACAATTATTAATTCCAGAAAAGATAGAGATGAGAATATCAAAAATGATAATAGGAGATTTGATCGCTGCTCCTAAATTACCTGAAAGGCGCCATTTGGTGATAACTACTGCTGTTGAAAAAGGATATTATGACACGCCTAGAAAGTGTACTCAGAAGGATATTGCGGATGTGCTTGGCATTAAGCAAGGCACAGTGGCCGAGCATCTTCAATATGCTGAAAGCGTGATTATCAATTCGTGGGCAGACCAAGTATCTAAATCATAGGCCTCTGATAGTAATCAGTAGTGCTAGAATGAATAACATACATCCTAGAATTGTAAATGCGTTTTTGACAAATTTCGGTTCGGCTGTCTTTGATTTTATCTTTTCACCAACATTCGACCAGGCAATCATAGCTAGTATACCGCCAGATGTTGTGATGGTTGAAATAATTATTATTCCAAGCACTCCCCCTCCAAAGTCATTTAGAAATTTAGACATTAGCATGAATACCATAGCCCATTCTTTACCATTTACATATTGCATTAGAACGCCGGTTTTGAACCCCAATTTAGGAATTATTTCGGGGAAATCTTGTACTTTTTGTGAACGTCCGAGGTAAATTATTCCAAAGGCGATTAAAAACATAAACAAGGAGCCGATTATGTCCATTGCCAATCGTACTGACCCGTCCTCATCGAAATAATCAACAGCTAAACCACAAATGAAATGGATTGAAATAAATCCAACTGCCATTCCAGTTATTAGAGAAATATTACTCTTCTTTCCGTGTACAACTGCATGAACTGTACATGTGAGATTGTTTGGCCCTGGGGTTATCAATCCTGCACCCAATAGTGCCAGAAGATAGAGTAGTGAGTCCCATGGCATGAATCGTGATAAGTCGATTATTGGTTTAATCATTATGTAGTATTGAAAATGAATATGGTTATTTGTCGGTGGTGAGTGATTGTGCTATGGGCGAGGATTTACCATTACTGACTATGGTTAAGTCAAAGGAAATTGATGACCTACCTGGTGATTTATCTGAAAGTTTGTTGGCTCTACGTAACACTCTTTCGACGTTATGTTCTTTTTATTCGGTTGAAGATTTTATTGATTTTTTATTTTCCGATGGTTTTCAGGGTTTGATAAATTATGAATCGCCTTGGATTGTTTTCGAGGTGGGAATGTACCTTGACCATAAGAAAAATATGCAATTAATTCCGATGAGAAATAATATTATCTTGATCGATAATGTTGGATGTGGATGGAATGGTGGCAGTTTTGAGTCAAATAACTCGGAAGATATTATGAGAGAATTGAAAATATGGTGTGAAATGGTTTTTAATCCAAATTCAAGGTTTGAATGATTAGTAGAATAGGGAACAGCAAGTCAAAGAACCATCTCCAGCACGAAATTGGCTGACATCTAAGATGATTGGTTCGAGTCCGACTTCTATCAATTTATCCAATACTGTTGGATATCCTTCGGCGACTAATACTTTGTTATCTGGGAGTCCTATTGTATTACATCCATAAGTTTCCTCTATTGGCATCCAACAAACTTGGGAGCCTTCGGGCAATTCGCCAAATGCGTCTTCTGGAAGCATTCCCTCTGGTGCTAAAATTATTTCATCAGTAGGGGTTGAAGATATACTTGTAAGGTGGAGTGCGCCATCAGGAATATCAATAATTCTTAACTCGTAATTTAGATGAGTGAGTAAGTCCTCTAATTCTTTAATTCCTCCATCGTTGGTTCTTGATGACCGGCCGACGAAGAAAATATTTCCTAAACGGAGGATGTCTCCCCCGTCCATTCTCGCATCTCCACTCATGCGACAGATCTGAGCTCCACCCATTTTTTCAATCAAAAAGTCTGCAATCGGTGGTTGTTCATTGACTCTTGATGGGTGGCCTGGCACTGGTAGTAAGACATGTCCATCGATGATTACTGCTTGGTCTTCTACGAAAACACAGTCGGGTTGATTCTCGTCTTCTGGGAGTACTGAGACCTCTAATCCTGCATCTTCAAATGCCTTGCAATAGGCCTTGTGTTGCTCTCTTGCCAAATCGATATCGGTTGGTCCAGACCCAAAAAACTTGGCAAGTGCTGAATGATAGGATTCAGGAATGGCGCGTGTCAAAACGCGATTCTTTTGATCCAATCGGACCGTTGCCATGATTGAATCCCGCAGATGACCCCTCTTAATGATTAGCCCTTTAGTGGAATTTGATTTCCTAAACCTGTAAAATCAGCGTTTAAGACTATTCAATTTGTGAGACCAATTCTAGTAAGTCTTCTTGAACAAGGTCTACTATCCAATCATAATCTCCCCACCAGACTCTTTGGTAGCCATTATGGTCCACTAGGACTGTCCCTGTTGAATGGTCTATGTCATAGTCTCCAGGGTGGTGTCTCCCAGCTGTCTCTTCTGTTTGATTGGTTTCGATTGAAAATCCAACGTTAAAGTTAGCCCAGACGTCGCTCAGTTCTATGAATTCAGGTGAGTTTTCGTCAACATCATTTATTGTTAGATGTGTCCAATTTGATTTGGTGCCTAATTTCCATTCGGTAAGTGTGGTGGTATTGTCCCTCCATGGGTCAACTGTGATTGTTAAAAATTCAATTTTATCTAATTGGGATTGATTTAATGATTCATGTATCATGCCTAGATTATAAGTTACAATAGGGCATATATCATAGCAATTAGTGAATAAAAATGCGATGATGGTCACCTTTCCTTCGGTTTCTTCTTTGAAATTATATGTTTGGTTATCATTTGTTGTCAAGGTGAAGTCGTCTGCTTTCTTGCTGTTTTCAATTAGTTCTCCATGGAAGTTACTTTCAATTACTGAATCGGTTGACATACAACCGGGAATTATCATCACGCTGGCTAAAATAAATGCAATTAATCTATTTTTCAAGTTCTCACCTCAGATATTATAGTTGAGATATGGTTTATCGATGTCTAATTGTGTAACATATAATCCTGTAGAAATGCAGGAGGAATATGTTATTCCATTATGGTGTTCAACCGCCCATAGATAAGGTACCCATGAGAAATCATAGAAATCAGAACCCAGTACTTGGCCATCTTCACCATGTGGGAGATACCATGCTACAGTTGCTTCTGTGTGAGTAGCAACTCTATCTTCTGGATTGGTTGGAGATACTAATGTCTCGATGTCTACAACCCATAAACCAGCGTGGTAATGGGAAATGTATAGCCGTCCATCCCAAGTTCCGCCTCTACTTTGATCGGTGATTTCTGTTGTTGGGAAATAGGCGCTGTCTAGATTGTGAGGGGAAAATAATAGCCATTCATCATCATTAGGGTGGTCGACGCAATCGCCCCCATAACAATGGTCGTTTGCAGTTGGAATTTCCCAATCTCTAATCAACTTAGGTTGGAATTTAAATTGCCCGTCTTGCATGGTATATTCGGTAGTATCGAGTAAGTAGATTATCCCAGTGCCTATGCTTGTTGAAAGTACTTCAACTGCAGCTGTTGTAACGTGTACTGGTTCGTCAGAGTAGCCAAGATGGGACAAATCTAGCATCTCAGGGAATGGTTCGGCGTAATGAATATATGAAACTCTACCACCGTTTTCATTTCCTGTCGTTCCGCTATCTGGTTGGCCGTCACCATCTAGATCTAAGAAATCCATCCAAAGCCCAACCTCTTCAGCTCGCCACCTACATTGTACCGGGTTACCGATTCCTGTTTTACACAGTGTAGCGTGGATTGTGTATTCTTCGGGTGAATTTACTGGATGTGGTACATCGGTAACATCTGCAATTCTAAGGCCTGCTTCCCAATAACTCCCATAGATGAAAGTTCTACCAAATCTTGGGTCGTTGGGGTCTTCTCCTGGCCATAGTTGTACAGTCATATCGTGAATGTAAATCCAGCCACCCCTGGTAGTTTCCCATGCAACTTCATATTCTCCAACTTTGATTATAGTATGGCCAATACCTGATGCAGGCACTCCTGGTAAATTACGAGATGCAGAGCCATCTAAATTTAGGTGGGCAATAGTTACTCCTCCGCAAGCCTCGCCAATAGCGTCTTCACATTGCTCATAATCTGGGTTTGCAACAAAAATATACCACTCGCCATCTATCATTTGAGTATAGAGGTTGTGTGGTCCACTAGGGTGGTCCACATCATACCAAGAATCAATCCAAGTTGGGTTTTCTTTGTCTGTAACATCGATTAAAGTGACGCTTACTTGAGCTGGGTCACTCCAATCACCTACATTGGGGTCTGCATAACCAGGATCTATCAATTGATTTTGTTGAATGATGTATTCACGCCCGTTGTATTCTAAATATTTTACATCCAAAACTTGTGTGTTTGGGTCTGAATATTTACCCATAACTGTAGTATTATTAGGGTCGGTAACATCAACAATATGCATATCATTCCACCCTGCGAGATAAGCATATGTTTCACCATCTGGAGTGGTGGCGACTTGAACTTCCGCATTACCTGGGGTAGTAAGTGGATTAAAATCTAATAATTCCATATTTGCGGTACCTGCTTCATGTTGAGAAGCATTGGAGTGGTCGTGCCCCTCATATTGGTAAAGTGGGTCATTATCATTGAATGAAATCGTAGATTCTGTTTCTTTTTCCGAGTCTGAACCCGAGAAAACATAAACAGTACTAGAGACAAATAACGTAACTAAGAACGCCGATAATAGCACCTCTTTGGTTCGCATGTATGGTAGGCGAGAGTATCTTCCGTTTTGACTTTATGTTATTGCTTATTGGCAAGTAATGATGCGAGCACACAAAGTTAGGCTGATGATAGTAGTAGTCTCACTACTGATGTTGACTTCCATACCTATGAATACAGTAGCGCATACACCTAGTATAATTACATCTAATTTGTCTGAAAATGGGCCTTTGCCTGCAAATATTACTGAAACAACTGATTTTTTCGAGGGTGATTCTGTATATTTTAGAATGGGAGATAATGGTGAAAATGTCACTATGAGGGTAAGTATTGATGTCGATGGAGATGGTGTTTTCAATCAATCAAATGACGTTTTTTCCAATTGGTTAAACTTTTCTTGTGAATTAAATGAAAACGGCACTGAACTATTGGATGAGAATTGTTCTATTTCATTTACTCATCAGTTTTCAGCAAATAATTCAACTGGGACATATTATTATCAAGTCGAAAGAAGGGTAGAAGAAAATTATACCAATTCGTGGATAAATACGATTTATGTTGGAATAGATATTCATCTAGAAGATGGTATTCCAAATATTGGTGACTGTTTTGGGGCTGGTTGTGACGAGGTTTCCGAAGATTCGACTTCTGAATCAAATAATAAGATAGAGTTAGATGTGGTTAAAATCCTGATTTTGATCTCTGCAATCGGTGTAATTGGGATGTCGATTAGTATAATCAAAGAAAATAAACAACCCGAAAAAGTCTATCACCGTCTCGAATCCGAAGATGAATGAACGTGAAAATAATTTCACTCATCGGTTGCATACAACGGCGGGTAGAGGAAGTTTTGGTTTACGTCCTCATCCATTTGAACTACGTAAACTCCCGATACCATTTCTGATATGAAGAGATAACCGCGTGGGTCATATTGTAGCCCCCAATCGAATGGAATCATACAAGAAGCCCAACAGTCAGCCATATCATATCCTAAAGTTTCCTTTGGGTCGTCTATCCATGTTGGTCCTGATGGTAAATAGTACCCCATAGTGAGAGTTTCAGCAAGTTGTTCAATAGCTGGGAAACCGATTTCGGGTGCTGGTACATCGTTAACCCATTGAACATCTTGCCAGATTTGGCTGTGGTCTGTTACCCAGTTGCCTGCGTGATAATGTGTCCAATATACGTGACCATTGGTTCCAGTATCACCATTGTGTGGGCTGTAGATATATCCTCCAGGGATGTAGTGGTGTTCGTGTTCAGTGCCATCAGGTAAGGTGCTTGTTCCTGGTAATTTCCACTTACTAAGTAAGAATGGGTTTGCTGGGTCAGTTGTGTCAATTGTCCAGATGTATCCTGTGTGATTGGTGTTGGTTCCGTATTCAGGAGCGATTAATGTTAGATGTCTCCAGTTGATTCCAAAAATTGGG
>MDTB01157643.1_pt1 | contig 14157 bp, 8 predicted proteins | sample 811161 | NCBI WGS metagenome assembly MDTB01 (sample SAMN05326650, study PRJNA326480) | marine metagenome | isolation source: seawater | place: Mediterranean Sea | collected 2009
ATTGAAGGATTGAAGAAGATTTTGGGTCATGCAGAAAAAAAAGGAGTGATAATTCAGATGGAATTATTAAACTCAAAAATAGATCACAAAGACTACATGTGCGATAATTCACTGTGGGGTTTTGAATTGTGTCGCAGACTTGACTCTGGTAATTTTAAGTTACTTTATGATATCTATCACATGCAAATAAATGAGGGCGATGTTATTAGAACAATTAATGAAAATCATCAGTTTATCGGACATTATCACACTGCAGGAGTGCCGGGCAGAAATGAGATAGATCATACACAGGAATTATTTTATCCTGCAATAATGAAATCTATTGTAGCTACTGGTTTTAATGGTTATGTAGCTCAAGAATTCATACCCAAAAATAAGCATCCATTAGATTCTCTTAAAAAGTCCATTGATATTTGTGATATTTAGGTGATTTTCGTTAAAAAATTTAAATTTAAGATTCTAATAAATATTTATTAAATTTGTGAAAAATATAAAAATGAATAAATCATATTTAATAATGTTGTTTAGCATTGCATGCTTTTTTGTTGCTAATGCTCAGACTTCAGATAGTCCTTGGGCTGTTAGCCTCGGGGCTAACCTAGTTGGTATCCAAGATGACTCAGTAGATTCAAGCATGAGTCTTGGAATTCCCACATTAAGTTTATCAAGATATATTGCAAGTGGGTTTTCAATTGGAGCGCAATACAGTATTAATTCTATTGAAGTTGATAATATCGACCTAGATTATACTTCTTTAGAAGCAATCCTAAAATTTAATCTATCTGAAGGCGATATTTTTCCCTATTTGTTTGCTGGATATGGCCTTTCCAACTTTGGAAAAGAAACTGATTCAGACGGATTATTTCCATCCACTGGTGCAGGAAGAACTTTTTTAGGAGGTGCAGGAGTTAATTTCTTTATCTCCGATAATTGGGCTATCAATGCAAGTACTTCCTACAGATCTTCGGATGAGAAAGGTAGTTTTAATCATTTACAACATGTCGTAGGTTTTAGTTATGTTTTTGGTGCTCAAGATACAGATCAAGATGGTGTATCCGACAAAAAAGATATTTGTCCAGAAGTCCCAGGTTTGAAGGAATTCGAAGGATGTCCTGACACTGATGGTGACGGTATTCCTGATAATAAAGATTCTTGCCCCGAAGAGGCTGGTCCTGCTGAATTAAATGGTTGTCCTGATGCGGATGGTGATGGTGTTGCCGATAAAGATGATGCTTGCCCCGATGCCGCTGGTTCTATTGAAATGAATGGATGTCCTGATTCCGATGGCGACGGAGTAGCTGACAACTTAGACAAATGTCCAGATAAAGCTGGAGACGCTGCTAATGAAGGTTGTCCCTTAGATGATCGTGATGGAGATGGAGTAGCTGACAAGGATGATGTATGTCCAGATGAAGCTGGAGTCGTCGCAAATAATGGTTGCCCTGAAATCCCTGAAAAGTTAGTTTCTTTCATTGAAGGTGAAAAGTCTATATTATTATTTGTAGTAGACAGTGCCGAAATTACGGAGGATTCAAATGCTAAAATTAAAGAATTAGTAGAATTGCTGAATACATATCCTAATGCTTCACTCGTTATTGAGGGCCACGCTTCAAGTGACGGTAGTATGGCATATAATCAAATATTATCTGAAAAAAGAGCTAACAGTGCAAAAGAAGCCTTGATTGGGATGGGAATTGATGCTTCTAGGCTCCAAACAGCTGCCTATGGAGAAACTAGACCCGTTGCTGACAATAAAACAAGAGAAGGTAGAGTAGCCAACCGAAGAGTCAAATTCGAAAGAAATGTTGAGCTCAAAGTAGTTGAATAAATTTTAAATAAAATTAATGGTAAAAACTTCCACTATATTGTGGAAGTTTTTTTGTTTAACTGAACCTCTACTCAAGCAAAAAAAGTATAAAAAACGATGTATTAGATTATCTAAGTATTTTTAGAGTCTCTAATCCCTTACCTACCATGTGTGCAGACGATTTGATAATTTATGAATTTACGGAGTTCTTTATAAATGCTGCCCTTTAATTATTGTGAACTTAATCCCCCTGATTACTTACTGTGTATGAATAACCATATCCAACCAATATTGAATAAAAGAAGTTTAGTTGAGATTTAATCCAATGAAATCAATCCTTTTGTTTCAATATTATAAATCCAACCTCAGACTTGTATAATAATCTCAAACTTATTTAAAAAGATATTTTAATTTCTTTACCATAAAAGAGAATAGATAACTGTTAAAATAATTAAGGTAGCAAAAGTCCCTATATTAAAAAGGGGGGAAGTTTTAAATATTCCATTAGGTAAATTAATGGCTTTAGCGTCCTCTGCACCTTTGTTTTGCCTTAGGCTTACAATTATTATAATAGCCATGGTTAAAATAGCTGTTAAACCCATTTGATCCATCCATGGAAGGTTGGGGAAGAAAGCTTTAAGAAATGTTCCATCAACCCATCCTTTAGATCCAACCTTGAGGATCATAGCAATAGGGATAGAAATTAATGCACCCCAAATGGCCGCCTTGTTAGTGGTTTTTTTCCAAAATAAACCTAAAATGAAAACAGCCAATATACCTGGGCTTACAATACCAGTATATTCTTGAATAAATTGAAAGGCTTGATCAATACCTCCTAAAAGAGGAGCCATTGTAGCACCTATAATCAGTGCCACAGCAGCAGATAAACGTCCCACTTTCACTGTTTTTTTATTATCAGCATTTTTATTGATCAATTGTTTGTATATATCCATTGTAAAAATGGTGGATGTAGAGTTTAACATAGAAGCCAATGAGGAAACAATAGCTGCTGCCAAAGCTGCAAATGCAACCCCTTTAAAACCTACAGGCAAAAACTGCATCAACCAAGGGTAGGCTTTGTCAGCTTTTCCCTCTATTGGAATATTCATCATTCCAGTTTCACCCAAACTGGCAAGAATTTCAGGATCATTGACAATGACATAAGCAGCTATTCCAGGAATGACAACAATTAATGGAATGATTAATTTAAGTACTGCAGCAAATAATATCCCTTTCTGAGATTCTCTGAGCGATTTTGCAGCTAGGGTGCGTTGGATGATGTACTGATTGAATCCCCAATAGTAAAGATTAGCGACCCAAAGTCCTCCAACCAATACGCCAATGCCGGGCAGATTGCTGTATTCTGGATTACTTTTTTCAAGTATCATTTTAAAACGATCTGGTGCAGCTTTGTAAATGGACTTTAAACCCTCAAAAACCCCTTGCCCCTGAGATACAGTGTCCAATGCCAAATAAGTAGTGACCAAGCCTCCTAGAACAAGAAAAACTACTTGTAAGATATCGGTCCAAGCTACAGCTGTCAACCCACCATAGAGCGAGTAGGCCGCTGCAAAAAGGGCCAAACCGATGACTGCATAAACTAAGTCTATTCCTATGATGGTTTCCAATGCCAGCCCTCCCAAATACATTACAGAAGCTAAGTTGACAAAAACATAGAGTCCAATCCAAAAGATTGCCAAAATCGTTTTCAATTGAGATGAAAACCGTTTTTCAACAAACTCTGGAATTGTATATAATTTTTTTTCAATAAAAATGGGTAAGAGGTATTTCCCTACAATAATTAGCGTTATTGCTGCCATCCACTCGTAAGAAGCAATGGCTAAGCCCAAAGCAAAACCTGAACCCGACATACCAATAAATTGTTCTGCAGAAATATTGGCGGCAATCAATGATGCTCCTATGGCCCACCAAGGGAGAGATTTTCCTGCTAGAAAGTAGTCCTCAGCACTTTTTTCTTCTCCTTTTTTATCTCTTGAAACCCAAAGTCCCAAGCCCAATATTATTGCGGCATAAAAGAAAAAAATTAGGTAGTCTAAAAATTCAAAACTAGAATTCATAATAATTTGTTTGATTATAATTTACGTATTTTTTTTTCCCATTGCCAAGCTGTTTTCAGACCCTCTTCAAGATTATTTTTAGCCTGCCACCCAAGAATTTTATTGGCTTTGGACGTATCGGCATAAGCCTCAACAACATCTCCTGCCCTACGGTCTACAATCTCGTAGTTTAGTATAAGTCCAGATACTTTTTCGAAAGTTTTAATCACTTCCAAAACACTTTTGCCTTTACCAGTCCCCAAATTGAATACCTCAAAGTTTTCATTCTGTTCATTGAAATGTATTCTTTTGAGTCCAACTACATGTGCTTTTGCCAAATCTACTACATGAATATAATCTCTAATGCAGGTACCGTCACTGGTAGGGTAGTCATCACCAAATACATTTAGTTTTTGATGAACTCCCGCAGCTGTTTGGGTGATAAACGGAATAAGGTTTTGCGGTTTTCCTTTTGGTAACTCTCCTATTTCTAGGCTGGAGTGACCTCCAATCGGATTAAAATATCTTAGTGAAATTACCTTTAAATGCTCGTTGGATTTGGTATTGTCAAAAAGAATATCCTCTCCTATTTGTTTGGTGTTTCCATAGGGAGATTCAGCTTTTTTTATGGGTTCCATTTCTGTAATTGGGAGTTGGTCGGCTTGTCCATAAACGGTACACGAAGAACTAAAAATAAAGGAAAAGGCTTGGCCTTTATCCTCAATAGCTTGAAGTAAATGAATAAGAGAACCTAAATTATTTTCGTAATACGCTAGGGGTTGGTTAACGCTTTCTCCAACCGCTTTTGAGGCGGCAAAGTGAATAATCCCTGAAATTTCAGGATAATCTTTGAACAGTTGGTTTACTTTTTCTTTATTCTTTAAGTCGAGCTGTATGAACTCAGGTATAACCCCCGTAATTCTTTTAATGCCCTCCAAAACATCAATAGAGCTATTGGAAAGGTCATCAACAATGATGATTTCAAATCCTTGTTGGATTAATTCTACACTGGTGTGAGAGCCGATATAACCCAGACCCCCTGTGACTAAAACTTTTGCAGGCAAGGTATTATTAATATTAGGTCAGCAACAAATTTAATTTTTTTATTTAATTCTATGACCCTTGCAATCAATAATACTCCTATTAGTCATTAAGTCTTTTGATCTGTAGATAATTAGTAATATTTATAAAGCCATTAATAGCTGGATAAAACTATCTTTAGCGCTCGAAAATTCGAATCCATGTCTGAAATAAAAAATATTGCGATAATTGCCCATGTTGATCACGGTAAAACTACACTAGTGGACAAAATTATGTTTCATTGTCAATTGTTTCGGGACAATGAAAATAAAGGGGATTTAATTTTGGACAGCAATGAATTGGAACGTGAAAGAGGTATTACTATTTTGTCCAAAAACGTTTCTGTTAACTACAAGGGTCATAAAATAAATATAATTGATACCCCGGGTCACGCCGATTTTGGTGGAGAAGTAGAGCGGGTCCTCAATATGGCTGATGCTGCCGTTTTATTGGTAGATGCTTTTGAAGGGCCGATGCCACAAACACGTTTTGTTCTGAAAAAAGCATTGGATTTAAAATTAAAGCCTCTCGTGGTAATCAATAAAGTTGATAAAGAAAATTGCCAACCAGAAGAGGTTTATGAATCTGTTTTTGATTTGATGTTTGATTTAGGGGCAGAGGAGTGGCAACTAGATTTTCCAGTAGTATATGGCTCAGCGAAAAACAATTGGATGGGTCATGACTGGACAAACCCCACAGATTCTATTGAACCTTTATTGGATATGATAGTGGAACAAGTTCCAGCTCCCAAGATTAAAAATGGGAATACTCAAATGCTAATTACCTCTTTGGATTATTCTTCCTACACAGGTCGAGTTGCGATTGGAAGACTCAACCGAGGGACATTAAAATCCAATATGAATGTCAGTTTGGTTGATCAAAACGGCATAATCACAAAATTAAGGATTAAGGAACTAAATGTCTTTGATGGCTTGGGGAGGCGAAAAGTTGATCAGGTAGAGGCTGGAGATATTTGTGCGATTATTGGATTGGAGTCCTTTAATATAGGGGATACCATTGCAGATGCCATAGAACCAGAAGCATTGCCAACCATCGCTATCGATGAGCCTACCATGAGTATGCTTTTTACAATTAACGATTCTCCTTTTTTTGGAAAAGATGGAAAATTCGTAACCTCACGCCACATCAAAGAGCGTTTAGAGAAAGAGTTAGAACGTAATCTCGCATTGCGAGTGGAGACAACAGATTCCGCAGATAAATTTTTAGTTTTTGGAAGAGGGGTAATGCACCTTTCTGTTTTGATTGAAACCATGAGAAGGGAAGGATATGAACTTCAAATTGGTCAACCCCATGTGATTATAAAAAATATTAACGGTATTAAATGCGAACCCATTGAAATCCTGACTATTGATTTACCCGAAAACCTATCTGGTAAAGCAATTGAAATGGTAACTCTTAGAAAAGGGGAGATGATCAGTCTGGAAAATAAGGGATACCGCATGCTTTGCGAGTTCATTATTCCATCTAGAGGGATAATTGGTTTAAGGAATCAACTTCTTTCTAATTCAGCTGGTCAGGCCGTTATGAATCACCGTTTTATGGAATTCCAACCTTATAAAGGACAGATACCTTGCCGAATTAATGGATCGTTAATATCCATGGAGAAAGGCAGCGCTATTCCATACGCTTTGGATAAACTCAAAGAGCGAGGTAAATTTTTTATTTTACCTAATGAAGAGGTATATACAGGGCAGGTTATAGGAGAAAATACCCGAATGGAGGATTTGGTCGTTAATATTACCAAAACAAAAAAACTATCAAATGTTCGCGCTTCAGGTACAGACGAAAAAGTAAGCTTAGCACCTCCTATTAGGTTTTCTCTTGAAGAAGCACTGGAATATATTCAATACGATGAGTACGTTGAAGTCACTCCTAATTATTTGCGTTTGAGAAAGGTTTTTTTGGATGAAAATCATAGAAAACGTCACGTCAACAAATATAATAGGTTTTAACTTTTTTGGTTTATTAGTTTCTTAGTATCATTTTACTTCACTCACAGTGGTTTAAATACTAAAATAGTTTAATTTATTTAAATTTATAATTAATTATAAACTCCAAAACGATGAGGATCTCAGATATTATTATTTTTTTCTCTTTTTTTTTAGCGATATACAGTTGTAGTTCACCATCCACTAATTCTTTACCAAGAATCGCCATTGCTGGTTTGGGAATTGAATCTAGTACATTTTCTCCTGCTCAGACAACAGAGGAGGCTTTCCATGCTCAGCAAGGGATTGAGATCATGGAAAATTATCCCTTTTTGAAACCAGATAGTGAAAACAGAAGTAGAGCAAAGTGGTTTCCTGCCTTAAGAGGTAAATCTTTACCGGGAGGAATTGTAACGCGTGAAGCTTATGAGTCCTTAATGAAAAAAATGTTAGATCAACTTCGAAAAAATTTACCCTACGATGGAATCTTTTTTGATATTCATGGAGCGATGAGTGTTGTGGGAACAGATGATCCAGAGGGAGATATGATTATGAGGATAAGAGAGGTAGTGGGCAAAGAAACCCTTATTTCAACTTCTATGGATTTACATGGCAACGTTTCCAGAAGGTTGGCTCATCAATCCGATTTGATTACATGCTATAGAATGGCCCCCCATGAGGATGCCTTGATTTCAAAACAAAGGGCACTTGAAAATCTTTTAGATCGATTAGAAAATGGTAAAGGAAAGCCGCGCTATAAAGCTTGGATTCCCGTTCCCATTTTGTTACCTGGTGAAAAAACTAGTACCCGAATAGAACCTGGAAAAAGTCTTTATGGCAAAGTTCCAGTGGCGGAATCCGTACCTGGTGTTTTGGACGCCGCCATATGGATGGGCTATCCGTGGGCAGACGAACCGAGAAACCACGGTGTAGTCATGGTAACAGGAGATGATGAGGATGCTGTGGTAAAAAATGCAGAGGAACTCGCACAATATTATTGGCAAGTCAGAGAAAAGTTTGTCTTTGTGGCCCCTACCACCAGCTTTGTTGAAAGTATGGCTCTTGCTCTTAAAAGTAAAGACAAACCCTATATCATCAGTGATATGGGTGACAATCCTACTGCTGGAGGAGCAGGGGATGTAACGTGGACCTTGAAAGAAATCCTCAATCTCCCAATTTTTCAAAATAATGAAGGGCCAGAATTGATATATGCTTCTATACCTGGCCCAGATTTAGTCGCCAAAGCACTAGTAGTTGGAGAAGGTTCTGTAGTATCAGGATTTGTCGGGGCAATGGTAGATCATCGTTATGCGGACCCAATTTCTTTGGAGGGAACTGTATTGGCCATTCGTAAGGGGGATATTCATGCTCAAGTGGAGGTTGTTGTTCAGATAGGCAGCGTCAAGGTCATCGTTACTCAAAAAAGAAAACCGTATCATTACGAGAAGGATTTTACACAGTTGGGTCTAGATCCAAGAAATACCGACATTTTGGTCGTCAAAATAGGATATTTAGTACCCGAATTATATAATATAAGAGGAGGTTGGACAATGGCACTTACCCCAGGTGGTGTGGATCAAAACTTGGAGCGTTTGGATTACAAAAGAATTAAACGGCCCATGTATCCCTTGGACAAAGAGTTTCCTAATTTAGATTTAAAAGCAAAATTAATTCCCAGATCAAATATAAACTTTACGTATTAAATTACGATTAACATTATTCAATTATTAATATTCTAGGTCTTTTCAATATCCTTTAAGTGGTCACATTTCCAATAATGGAAAATGATATAAAAGCAATCGACTTTAAAATAATTGATGAGGATAACTTAAAGTCGCACTGGTATCATTAGCAGTTCCTTAAAATGAAAATTTAATTGGAGCCATCGCTCTCTTTTTCTAGTGGAAGTTGGAGCGGAGTAAGTTGAGCACGCTTAACAGGAGAGTCTCATATTATTATTACAGTGGATTCAGTACTTTTCTATTTGACTACCAAATAGAATTGATTCATAATGCCAGTCCTACTGAATGTATAAAAGATGCGAGGAGTGCGATGTGTTTTTAAAAAAACCATAAAGAGTTTAATATTGATCTGTAAAAAATAATTATCTCTGGAGGATCCGCGGGCGGACATATCGCTACTGTAACACGAAGATTACACGAAGTAAATAAATCGAAGGACGATTTGAGCATTGATCTAATGCCCTTTGCTATGGTGCTTTTTAATCCAATTTCTTATAATACCCCTAATATTTACAATGGCAATCAAGCAAAATAAATCGTTGAAGATAATTTTAGATATTATTATATCACTTACAAAATAGCCAATGGTAATAGGATTTTTTTTTCAAAAGAGGCTATCAATGACTTTCTCTTTTCATAATGTTAATATTAATTTTCCCCCAACCATTTAATTGTTTGGAGATAGTGATTACATAGTATCTGTTAAGACATATAAAGAATTTGAAAAAAAAATTAAAAATTTAAATTATATTTATTTAGTAGCCAATTTTGATAATGCAGGTCATGGTTTTTTCAATGGAATTCTCGAAAAAGTAAATTAGAAAAATTTTAAGGTAAATAATTTTTTTATTCTATTCTTGCTGCTGAATATTTTTTGGTTGATCTTAAGTTGATTTAATCCTCTATTTATCTTCGGGATTACTTTTACCAAATTTATTTCTAGTACTAATTTAAAAAAATTTTGAGACCGATACACTTAAATAACTGTCCTGTTTAAAAAATAAAAGGAACAATTCTTCGTCTGATATACCACTGAAAACCCTTCCCTCAATCGAACAAACCAAACCGTTTGAAAGCCTTCTTGTGGCCTCTATAGAAAATAAATGTGACAGAGTGTCAAAATCATAAATCCCACCACCAAGAATCGAAGTGTCTTGTGTGTCATTGAATGCCACTCTCGATCCATAGAAAATATCATTTTGGAATCCTGTAAGCGACCAATTACCTCTCTCGTCGTATAAGTATTCTCCTAAAAGACCAATATCTAACCCGTTATTATCCACATTGGAAAAAGTAAATTCAAATCCAGCATCCATGGCAAAAAACTCTTGTTGCTTTGCTTTGCGAATAATGGACTCAAATTTCAGTAGCAATGCTCCAGCTGTTATTTGTAAATCCAATCCAATTTGATTAACTAAAGGATAAAAAGCGTTGATGTTTCCTTGCTCATCGAATTCAAAAAAAGGCTCTCGACCATTTCCAGTAAAATAAGATAATCCAATATCCAAAATACCGATATAATGCTTCCACCTTGCTGCAAAGTCGGGATTCCACTCTTTTTTTTCACTTTCATAGCCTATTGCGCTTGACTCCAAAACGGTACTGAATCTAAAACGCCCTTTCTCACCAGCAAAACCCTGTTTTCTATGGTAGGGTAGATAAAATAAATCCAAACTTCCCCAATTTGAACTGAACCAACTGAATTGAACCATAGGTTGCCCCAACTTTTCCTCACCATCAAAACTTTTAAGGGCATCCGATTGATTGATAACATCAATCAAATGACTGGCTTCTGTCACCCCCCAGAATATTCTTTTTACCCCAACACTCAGCTCCCAATTATTTTTTGCTTTTTGATAATAAAATTCTCTAAGGTCCCAGTATCTTCTGTTCTCATCACGATCCCAATTAAAATAAGCAGAGGCTATAAAAATTTGATAACCAACGTCCCATTTAACAGTGTAAGTCGGTTGAATTCCTACAGATGGATAGTCATATAACTGTTTATCAAATTGGGGAGCTTCATAAAAATACCGATACTGCCCATTTACCTCCCATTCGATGGAACTGATTACCTCCTTTTTATCCATTTGACCGGTTAACCCGTGAAAAAATATGAGCGAAAAGAATAAAAATAAATGGGTTTGTTTCATAATTTAAAAAACATAGGCCCAAAGAAGAGACTATCCTGTATACTTCATACTATGAAGGCTTAGTTTCCCGCTCTACGTAATGCCAATTCAGTAAAATCATCATCTTTAAGGTTCACATCAAAATTGTAATTATCAAAAAACAATTGAGTTTCTTTATTGCTTTGGTGGTTAATCATTTCTAACTTACTGGCTCTCCAAAATTTATCTCTATAAAGTTTATATTCAGAGTAATTTAAAGTTTTGAGCAGTGACCCTTTTCTGTCATAAAATTGAATCATTTCTAAACGATAATTTTTTGCCTTATTGTAGGAAGCAATTCTTTTTTTGTATCCCGATTTTGGATCTACGGGATATTGCTCTACAAAGAGTAAATCACCTTCATCCTTGATGAATTTGTAAGTGTTTTTTTCTAATTCAACCGAGGATAAATCTTCATAGGCAAATTCACTACCAACAAATGGACCCGATTTATTACTTGAGGAAATTCGCTTCGTACGTTTGATGGAAGGCAAGAACAACCACTGATCATCGGCCCCTTTTTTATGGGTAAATGTCAAGGTGGAGGTTCCCTTGATATCTTTGGGACTTGTAAAAACAATCATTGACTTATCCCCATCAATATCCAACTCAAGTGTTTTATTGCTGAGTGTTCTTTCACTTATTTGTCCGTTTTTATTTTTCAAAACCATTTTTAAATCAACCGTGGAACTTCCAAAACCCCTATCGGCATCAATCGCATCAGAAACAATTTGGTAACCTTTTTCCTCATCGGTTTGCGCAATTGTGATTAGAGGAAAAATTATCAACAGTGTAAAAATTAACTTATTCATTATATTTAAGTATAGTTATTAAATTATGCTACTTCTTTTAATGTTTTTTTTCTTTGAAAGCCAAAACTAAGATTGAAGGGAGTAGAACAAAATCAATCACCAATGCAGATGAGATGATTACTACAGTAATTCTGGCCATATAGCTATTAAGGGCAAATGGTGATGTGGAAAGTACAGTAAAACCTGCAACCAATACAATCGTGGTAATGACCAAGGCTCTTCCTACAGTTTCAAAGGCATAGATTACAGACTCTTTAGCATTGTAATTCAATTCCCTTCTTGCTCTCAGAAACTTGCTCATAAAGTGAACAGTATCATCTACGATAATTCCCAATGTCATTCCAAAAACAACGACCATACCGGTATTGATTTCCCCCAGATAGAGTGCCCAAAAGCCAAAACCCACAATTACAGGTGTAAGGTTGGGAATCAAACTGATCGCTCCCATTTTAAAACTTCTTAAAGCGATCATCAAAACCAACGAAATCAATAATAAAGCAATAATATTTCCTTTGACCATACTGTCGGCTTGACGAAAACCGAGTTTGGCAAACATGACAGTGGGGCTTACCCCTATGGCATGCATATATTCTGGCGTATTTTCTTTCAACCAGTTTTCAGCTCTTTTTGTGAAGCGTAACATTTTCTTACTTCCCAAATTTTGAAGTACTACGTTCAATCTGGTTTCCGATTTGTCAACGTTGATTTGATTGTTTAAATCCAAACCAAAAGGAAGAGAGAGTTCATATAGCAATAAATACTGAGCTGCTTCCTGCCGGTTGGTGGGGACCTTGTAATAAGATTCATCATCGCCATGCATGGATTTGTTTATCTTTCTAGTTACCTCAGTAAAAGAATTCACATGAATTACCTCCTCTTGTTCATTCAGCCATTCTTCAAAAGCTTCTAATTTTTCTAAATAAGCTGGATTGTTGATTCCCCCACTTTCACCACTTCCGATGGAGAACTGAGCATTATATATACCTGTAAGATTTTTATTTATGAAATCACTATCTGTTCTAAACTTCACCGTTTCATCAAAATAATCTACAAAACTATCATTGAATACATTTTGAAGGGCAAAAACTGTCATGGTTACAATAAAACCAAAGGAAATTAACGTTAGGCGAACGGGTTTTTTAACAATCAATTGACCCAATTGAGTATAAAAAGTGGCTTTTTTCTTTGTAACCTCTTTATTGGTGCTTTTCCAAATTGGGAAGATAGCCATCAAAGCAGGCAGGGTAGTGGTAGAGTATAAAAATGCCATACACATCCCAAATGCGGTAATATTACCTAAATGCCAAAAGGGAGGCACCTCCCCAAAATTTAAAGTCAAAAATCCAACTACGGTTGTTAAACTCGTAATGAAAACGGGCATAAAATTGAGTCTCATACTCTCAATAATTGCCTCCTTTTTGTGATATCCTTCTCTTCTGAATTTTTGCAATAGCGTCACTAATATGTGAATACTATCTGCCATAGCCAAAGTAAGAATCATGGTGGGGAAAACAGATGAGGGAGCAGTAAGTTTAATTCCACTTAAACCGATAAACCCTAAAGCGCTCATGATGGAAAACACCACCACTACAAGTGTGGCAAGGGTAGCAAAAATATTTCTAGTCAGCAGCAACGTCATGGCAATTACAATCATAAACATGATTCCAATCAATTCCAGATCATTTTGTGAGGATTCAAAAAAGGCAGTACTCAACGGAACATTTCCTGATACATAAACATCAAATTGGGGATATTTTTCTTCAAATGCTGCGATCATGGCTCGATTGACCTCAGTAATTTCAGGAATTTCCTTTGCACTGTCTAAACCTGGGAGACGTACCGTAACATTGATTGCCGCTACACTTCCATCTTCGTTGACCAAACGGTGAACCAAAACGGGATCGTTTAATGCAATTTTTTTTATTTCTTCAACCTTTTCAGGGGTGAGATTCTCCGACTCGTATGATAAATCTTCAACATATAAATTATCGCCCACAGCACGGGTATGTTGGTAGTTGGTTATGGCATCAACTCGAGAGGAATAGGGAGTATTCCATGCTTCTGCAGTCAATTCTTCAATTGCAATTAGGTTTTCTCTCGTAAAAACGTTCTTATTTTTTGGGGCCAAAACCATGATGATGTTATCGACCTTTGAGTACTTTTCTTGTAAAGCATCGAAAGCCTCCAATTCTGGATTAGATTTACTAAAAAAAACGTGGTAATCCCCATCAAATTCCATCTTGCCTTGTGAACCCAGACTTATGGCCAAAACCAGTGTAAGGAATAGTACAAACCACTTATTTTTAAATACTATTTCACCCCATTTCTCAGCAAAAGAATTTTTAATTTGATTCATTAAATGATATATTTTTTGCAAATATATACTAATAAGTTACATAAAGTAACTAATGATTTAATACTTATATTTTATTTTTAGATTTGTAATAAAACTACAACAATGAGTTTATATGACTCCTCATGTCCCATCGTGAATGCAATGAAAATATTGGGTGGGAAATGGAAATTACCCATTCTTTTC
>MDTB01201925.1_pt1 | contig 14156 bp, 1 predicted proteins | sample 811161 | NCBI WGS metagenome assembly MDTB01 (sample SAMN05326650, study PRJNA326480) | marine metagenome | isolation source: seawater | place: Mediterranean Sea | collected 2009
GTTTTGCCTTGTGAGCGATTCGTGATACAATATAATAATAATATTATACTACGCGTATACTAGAGCTACTATATTCTAACTACTCTGAATACCACTATCTGTTAGATTATTCCACCATTCGTGCATTCCACCACCAGTGCGCAGAGTTTAATATACTATAGATAATACAATATTTAATTCATAGATGATGATTAGGTGAAGATAGAAAATTATTAGATGACATAAATAAAAACACAAGGATTCAACATTAAGTACAACTGAAATAAACAACGACAATGTTTTCTTTAGGAGATAAAATCGAGTTAAAGCATCGATCGAAATTGAGATATGATCCGAAAGTAATTGATGCACTCAGTTCAATATGGTCTTATATGGAAAAAAATGAAGATGGATATGTTGAAAAAGAAGAATATTGTAATTTATTAGTCCGAATAGCTAAAGTTGTTGCACCACACCTTACAGAATCGGCTGCAAAGGAAGCCGTTGAGGAAGATTGGGTTGAAGATTCACATGGTGGTAATTTTATGACATATAATTTATTTTGCGATGGTATTTTTGAATTAACAGATTTATGGTGTCCAGGTAGTACAGCTGTTGAATATGAACATTTTGCAACTTCATTATTAAATAGGATATTGGTGAAGGAAAATGAAGAGGAAGGTTCTGTAATACATCCATCTATTGGTTTTGCTTTTGTTCCAGAAAAAAAAAAGGAGAAAGATGGAGAAAGCGAATTACACTGGGCAAATACATTGTCAGCTGAAAATATCCAAGATCCTGGTGAAGCGCCAGGAATATGGTATGAAACTGTTTCTTTTGATGATAACGTTAAAACAAATCATAAAGTAATTACAAGGTTTGCATCGTTTCCAGAAATGGATTTTGTGTTAAAAAGTACTAAAACTCCACCATTTCCAATTCGTACATCACAAAGCGTGTCAAATTTTTGGACCTCCCTTGAAGATGGTGCTTTGGAAAAAGCCGACCATGCGTTGATTCAAGAACGTCATATATCATTACAACGCCGTCTTGAAGTTGATAATTCAGAGAAAAAGGAAGAGACGAAGAACGACAATAATGATGATAATAATAGTAGTGATGGAGGTGAAAGGAAAAACTTTCGAAAATTATTCCAAGCGATTGGTAGAAAAGTTGGTAAAATATGTACACTGAAACAATATATTCTTGAGAGACATTTATTGATGTATGGCAGTGATGGAAAACAAAAATTAGCTAGTGCCGAGGATGCTGAGGATGGAAGCAATAATAATATGGAAACTAATAATTTTCGCGAAAGTACAGCACCAAAAGTGGAAGGAATGGTAGTCCCAATTGATCCAGATGAAATAGTATTGGATCCATATTTGAAGCATCTTGCATTGGCTAGAAATGCTAGAAATTATGAAAAATCCATATGGGTTACTGGGAAACGAAACGTTGGTACGGAAAATTTAGCTTCGAGGCTATCAAAGGAAAAAGGTCTTCCTTTAATTTCCCATCAACATCTTATAAATACTATGTTAGCTGATGCTGCTAAACGTGCAGAGGAAAGTGGTGAAAATGAGGAAGACGGAGAGAAAGAAAAAAATGAAAATGCCGTGTCAAAGCTGGAATTAAATATAGTAAATGCGATTCAATCAGGGAAACAAGTGCCAGAAAGTGATATCAATAATCATATCATTGCTTTAATTGTTAATTATACGAAACGCGATCAGGGTTATGTATTGGAAGGATATCCTCGAACAAAAGAAGATGTTGATAAAATTAACGAGGAATTAAAAAAAGCTGGTGTCACAAAAGGTTTCGAACCGTATGATATCATTGTACTACATGCATCTGATGCCGATTTAGCACAAAAACGTTTGTTGACGAAGCTAGATATGGAAAATGGCAATATAACAAGTGAATATGACCGTAAAGAAATTATATTTAAAGCAACAGAAGAGAGAAAGACGATTTCACAACAGCTTGAAAATGAAAAATTAAAAGACGAGGAAGAGATAGATGAAGATTTAATCAGTGAATTGGAAGAAACGCTTGAAAATTTAGTTATTCCGAGTGAAGCAGATTTGAGCGGTACCCTTCCAGTAATTGATGGATGTAATTTTGTTACGAATTCGGAAAAAGAATTATCCAGCAATACCTTGTTATCCTTCAATCGATATACGCCTGGTAGAACATTTACTATATCTGCTTTACAATCAAACAATTCAATTTTCAATGAAGCAGTGCAGCGCTTGGAAGCGGCATCGGCACCATATGGGCGTAATGGCAAGATCATTCGTCCTGTTGCATTACCTCTACCGGAAGATTTAGTAGGAAGTGACGATGTTGCAGCAAAGCAGAAATACTTATTATTTGGTAAGATAGAAGGTGCAATTGGTAAAGATGATGAAGAATATGTCGGAAATAATCTAATTGGGAAAGTTTTATCAGGGGAACAAAGGCAATGGTCAAGATGGGGTACAGCTTGTCCTGTTTCAAAAGAAGTGGTACAAGGAGATTTTGCATGCGCAGCTATGTATCAAAATACTGTATATGTAATGGCAACTCCAGAAAATTTGGAATTATTTTTGGCATCACCAAAGAAATATGTTAGTAGTATTCCTATGGTAGATCCAAAGATGAAATTAGCTATTCTTTCTCCAGTACTAGGCGGTGGAGAAACGGCTGCTAAATTTGCTTGCGATACATACAATTTGAAGTTAATTAGTTGCCAAACTGTTATTGAGGAACGCTATAAAAACCCTGGCGAAGTTGTGTTTAACCAAAAAATTATTGAATCATTAGCTTCTGGAGCTTCGTTACCAGATGACATTTTATCACGTTTAATCATGCAAGAAGTTAGGAAAACAGAAGATGAAATTGCAAAAAGTAATGCGTATAATGGTTGGGTTGTCGTCGGGTTTCCGTTGTTAAAATCACAAGGTGAATTACTTGTAGAAGCAAATTTTAAACCAGATCAAGTTATTGTTCTTGATGCACCAGAAGATGAAGAAGAATGGGTCAAATTGATGACAACTCGTCAAACCGCTGTTGTAGTCGATGAGATTAAAACCGTATATCCAACCGAATTCGAACGTGAAAATTATATCAATGAATCGAATGCAATAGTTGAAGTATTTTCAGGTGCTGAAATTAAATGCAGTAGAATGCCATGTAAAGGGGATATGGAAGACCTTGTTGGCTGGATGAAACAATTGACGAATCCCTTTCACTTTGGTTTAAATGTTGATGATGCTGCTGAAAACGATGTTCCCCAAGGTCGTGTGCTAGATTATTGCCCAGTCTCTTTGAAGTTATCAAAACAACTTGTTCCTGGAAAAGATGATTTTGCTGTACAATACAATCATGGAATGTATAAATGTTTCGATGAAGTGTCTATGAGTAAATTTACTGCAGATCCAGAAGCGTACTTGCCACAGGAGGAAACGAATGATGCTAATATCAAACCTTTGATATTGATTTTAGGGCCATACGGGGATGGAAAAGGAAATGTTTTAGATAAATTAGGGAACGACATTGGTATTGACGTGCTAGACGTTGCAAAAAGTAATGAATATCAATCACTTCTAAGTGAAATTGCAAATCGCCGTGATGCTAAAATAGCTTCGTTGGCAGATGGCGAAGAGCTTGAGGAGGAAGAAACCGAAGAAATTCCAAAGGAACAAATAGTCAATATCATTGTACAAAAGTACAATAGTAGCGTAAAAGGATGTATATTATCGGGTGATACGAATATAATAACGGAGGAAGTTTTGAATTTAATGATATCATCACCTGATAAACGGATCTTCCCATCACTTTTAATTCCGTTGGAAATCGATTCTGAACTTGCAGGAGAACGACTAATTAATTTGCCAGGGGGGTTTCAATTCAAATTACCACCAAAAGAAGAAGATGAGGGTGAAGACGCAATTCCATTGACAAAAGCTGAAATTAAAGAATTGAGAGAATCGCAATGGGAGGAAGAAAAGGGGCGTTTGATTGAAATGTCAGCGACTAGTAATGAAAAATGCGAAAGTTTAAAAGGTATTCTTGAGGAAAATGGCGTAGAAATAAGCACTACAGTAATGGCAAACGTGAGCAAAAATTTGTTATTCAACAGGTTAAAATCAAAAATTAATGCATATTTTACGAAGCTTCCAAGTAAATTATCATCAACTCGTATACCAAATGAAGAGGAAGATTCAAATCATAATATTTTGAATCTATTGAATAGTGGATACCATACGCTAAGTCGATTTGGTCCATATTGTCCTGTAACATTGTTAAAGCATAAGAAGCGAATTAAATCTACATCCTATCCAGTTGTCTACAAATCACGTGTATATTTATGTAGTACGGAGGAAACACAACAAGCATTTGCAAGCAATCCAGTATTTTATTGCAGGCAAAAAACACCACTCCCAATTGACATTGGGATATCATGTGCAGTGATCGGGGCACCAAAATCTGGGAAAACAGCATTAGCAACTGCCATTTCGAATAAATATGATATGGTTTACCTAACACCGTCAAGTGTAGTGGAATGGTGTTACTTGCAACAAGCTTCCAATACAGCATCGAACGAGGTACGCAAAATTATTTCCTCGGGAAAGGCTGTGGATGGAGCATTGTTTGTTCAAGTGTTAAAGCAGCGTGTAACGTCTAGTGACTGTGTGACAAAAGGGTATGTGTTAGATGACTTTCCACGAACATTGAAAGATGCAAAATTGATGACGGAGAATGATTTGATCATCCCAAGTATTGTTTTTCAAATGAAAGCAAAAGCTTCAATGGTAATGAAAAGAGCGGCAAATGATCATAAAGTTGCTATTAATGCTGTAGCTACGGGTTCTTGGGAAGCAAATGATTCTTCTAAAAGTGGGAATGTAATCAATCGTTTGAGGGAATGGAATGCAGAAAAATCTTTTATAGTTGCGCAATTTAAAAGTCAATATGAAAATGTTAAACCATTAGCAGCGAATGTATCTAGATTTTCATTGGCGAATAAAGCATTTAATATATTAAATACAACTCGAAAATGTTACGGCGAATATGTAAATGCAAAATGGAATGCTCGTCCAGCACCGATCAAAGGTATTGCAATTAACTCCAATATAAAGTATCAAAACGTTGGGTACTTGGGTATGTATTGTCCAGTCCAATGGCAAGATGACGATCGTTTATGTTACTTGCGCCCTCACGCACATGCTGCTAGGGAGTATGGTGTGGAATTATTTGGAAAATATTACTTTTGCAGTGGTCCAGAAGAGTTGAAGAAGGTGAGGACTGATCCAAAGAAATATTTAGGTGCTACGAAAATGTTGCCACAGAAATTGCCATCTATTGTTAGGTACAACGCTCATATTGGTAATGAAAAACGTTTTGAGTTAGAATTGAAAGGATACTGTCCTGTAACATTTAAATGGGGTAAGGGTCCTCGTGATTGGGACAGTATTATTGAAGCGGATCCGATGTTGTTAGTAAAGTATGACGGCAAAACGTATGGATTTTCTTCTATTGCAAAACGAAAGCAATTTATGGAGCGTCCATGGGAGTATGTGGATCAATCATTGCCTGCAAAATTACCACCAAAAGCAAAACCATTGAAATTGGAGGAGCTAAGAAATGGATCTGTTCATGGGGTATTGGCTGCTGTTGAACAGTCGCTTTCAGATGCATTGCAAAGGGCGCTGGTAGCTTTAGGTAATACTGGTAGGATTAAGCACCCATCTACAACAGTGGAAAATACTGCTATTAAGTATTTATCCTTGTATTTAAAAGCAAATAACCCTCATGCAAATCCAAGAATTGCTAAAAAATACCGTCAGAAATTAGAACAATTTGTCGATGAATGTCGTGTAGGCGATCGTATAAAAAAACTAGTCAGTGGTGGCAGTGCTATCAAGGCAATCCGTTCTATACAGTCACAAAACAATGGTTCATTAGATCAATATTCCCAATTAGCGTTGCAATTTGAGAAATTATGTTCAGAAACACATGATGAAATTATTCAAAGGTATTTAAAATAAGAATATTATAATAGCATATACACAGCATTAATACTTAAGCCTAACTTCATATAGATATCTAGTTCTCCCTCTGCTATACTGTACAGTAGTATCTAAGTAGTATCCACATGTGGTTCTACCTCCAACATTTTTTTTTAAATTTTATTTTAATTAATAAAAAATATCCAAAAATTAGCACCTTATAGCAGCACACCATTAAGTATTATAGGAATGACACTAACTAAAAAGGTGCAAAGTGCATAGTAATAATATTGAATCATTCGAATATATATTAATATATATACTACTAATACTCTCTGTTCATTAGATATTCATATGAACATATATTACAACTAAAACAAAAAAGGAAAGGGAAACAGGAAAATATATATTAAGTATATTATCTAGTGACATAATATATTGAACTAAATACATTAAACTAAATACATACTGTGGTATATTTACGTATATATATATTATAAAATATTTTAATAACACTTAGTTATAGTGAACAAGAAAAGGTGCAGATATTAATATAAAAACAAAATATGGAACAAAAAGGTGGTGGAAATAATAATGGTAATAACCTTGACATGGGTTATGAAATTATTAACTCGAGGGCCAAAGAAGATCTATTTGAGGAAATAAAAAACGGCCTTAGAAATAATTCAGTCGGTTACAGCCCATCTGTAAATTCATTACGTATGGCGTCTGAAACGATTGAGGAAGACGCAACTATCGAATTTTTGAAAGAAACACTAAAACAGCTGGTAAATGTGCTATTAATGCAATTTCCGAGTAAACTAAATCAAAATATGAAAAATTGCATTGAACGTAGTTTGTTGTACTCAACTGAAATCATAGTCAAGTTGATTCCCTCGGACAATGAAGAAATACAAATGGTAGCTTTTGAATCTTTGGCACTTGTATTTGACAAGTCCCGGGAATATTATAGTGGACAAAGAAACGTTTATCGTCAAAGCCTCGGTGCACCTGAAGTACACGCCCGTTGCATCAAGCATTTTAACGACTGTCAAGGCTTTACCGTCGTTTATAAAGCTTTAAAAGATCGCGAGTGGCCCGGTGCTGAAAATATGAAAGTTTTGCTGGAAATGTGCGGCAATGCAGATCCTGAATCAGCTGGTGTCGTGAAAGACATATGCTATTTAACGATTGAAAAAGTGAGTGCTTTGACTTCTGAACTGTTAAAAAAGGAAGATATGGACCAAATGGATTCGGTTGTGAAATGTGTCAATAATTTATTACGAAGAATTCTAAAAGAAAACTTTGATCCATCCGTTCCTTTTGAATTTTGGTTGAAATTAACCGGCATGTTTTTAAATTGTGGTTCGTTTCCACAACGCCTCCATGCAATTGATCAGATTGAAATGCTAAATCGACATGCACGGCGCATGCGCAAACCACCATTTGGCTTTCGATTAGAAGGTGCTGGGGTTCCATTTGTAAATGGTGAATATGCACGGGAGGGAATGCATAAGGGTGCACCTATGTGGAAACATCAAGTTGATAAACCAGAGAAAGGCGAGCCGTCTATTGTAACGTTGTTTCGTTGTGAGATGAGAGAAGGGGCGAAAGTATGGTTTCTCTCATGGGCTGATGAAAATAGTCCTGGTTCAGATAAAGATGTTGATTATTATAGTGCCAAAAATCCAGAAATTTTACCACCAATGACTGGATGGGGGAAAGCAGCAAAAGGATCTGATCCAACCCCAACAATTCTTGAAATACGCAATGACGATGCAGATGAAGATACTGGTGATAGTCTAGAGCAAAAAATGCTCTTGTGGGTCAGAGAAATGCAATTTGTTGAGGAAATTTTTGGAGATGGTATACATAAAGAAATCGTTTCGCGATGCGAACCGTTGTTTCGATTTTTAGTCGATACAAATGCATTGAAGATGGAGGATTTACGTTTTATTTGGGAAAAATCATTGAAAACAACGAATGAGGAATTAGAACTTGCTATTAAAAATATTTTAGCCTCTGTAGCAAAGTATATATCTGCGCAATTATTGATACCATTTTTGCAAATGGTACAGAAAACAGGTGAGACGAATTATGAAGCAGCATTAGCATTTGCGAAACAATTAGCAGTAGGAAATAATTTCAATAATAATAATATTAGGGTGTTGCTTCAAAAAGGTTTGAAAACTACAAAAGCTTTATTGGACTTTTTATGGTCCTTGTTGCACAACCCAGCAAGTTATGCCACTGGGGCAGATAAAGACATTTTAGCTCTTTTGGAACAAGCTCTAAGTCAACAACGGGGGAAGAAATTCAGGGATGCATATGCAGCTCAATGCATAAGAAATATTCAAATGGCTATGGAAACTGCATCCAAATCAGAAGGGGAAGATATGAACCAAAGGTTGCTGCGAGTATTTACCATTATGCTTCGATTGGTTTTAGGATATACTACGGGAGAACCATTATTAAAGCTATGGAATGATCGGGGTACAAATCTTAAAGTGCTTTTATTTGATGAGCTAAAAGTAATGCAAGGAAAATCTAAAGAAATTTCGAGCAGGGGTCGATATAAGCGTTACTTAAGAATTAGGCTCGATTTGATACGAGCGTTAAACGGGAAGGATGATGGACCCCGTTTAACATTAAGCCAAATGAAGCAATTATGGGATCTATTATCTTCAACGGAGGAACGAAACGTATTGATTGGGTGGATGTCGGGCGCTGCTAGCCAACAACTGGAACGTAAATTGTACCCGGCGTTTGATGTCAACATACGCCAAGCGATTTTTGAAGGGATGATTTGTAAACAGCTTTATTCTGATCCAAAAGCATGCACGACTAACGCATACGAATGTTTTCGTAATTTATTCATCAGTGTCAATCAAGAATGTACACCTCAAAAAATATCTAACATTTACTCCACTGATAATTCAATGGACGTTTATGATTTAGATTTATCAGGCATTGACGTGTTATGGAAAGTAACAATAGAAGGGAATGAAGGATGCTACAAAAATGCAGCCAGTTTACTCCTGAGTCTATATCGTAACATAAAGAATTTTGATGAAAGTACGCATACGCAATTTTTAAATCGATGCTTTGAAGAATTATGTAAGAAGGATGATAATAATGATAGTAATAATAAATCAGAAGATCAACGAGTTAAGGAACATTCTCGAATAATATTTTTATTAAAAAAGTTTGTTTCACAATGTGGAAGTGGGACATCGTTAGCACATCAAGTACGAGGAAGGGGTTCGCCGTTCAAACTAACTATTAAGGTGAGGAAAATACAAAGTAGCAATTCCCAATATAGATTAAATTCGCAACAGCAAGGCAATCAAAGAAATCTTGAACAAACCTCATACAAAGTACATACAAACATGACTATAAATTCTTTGGTCAATTTCATTTCAAATAAATACAATCATAATGCAAATAATGTGAAACTAATCAACTCTATAAATTCTAATAATAGTAGCCGACTTGATTTACGAAATAAACGTAAAACATTAAACCAAGTAGGCCTTACCGATGGGGATGAAGTATCTGCTATTTTGACAAGCCCAAATTACGGTGGTATGAACGTCTCCGATGATGATGATGATAACCAAGATAGTCCGGGTGACCTAATAGCAACGTCTTCAAAATATATCGAAATTTTATTTCAACTGCTCGGAACCACTGAAGACGATCAGTTACGTGGTGCGATCTGGCAATTTTTAATGGATTTGCCAACGCATGAAGAAATATTAACAAGCGTGGAGGCTAAAACAATGGAAATGAATGATAATACATGGAAAACATTGCTAATCGATGGGTCTGTGTATCGAGCTATTTATTGTTTGCAAGTGATTGATTCTTGTTTAGTACCGTCGGAATCAAAAACCGCTGAAGAACTGGGTCAATGGAGAGAAAGGTTTATTGCTTCAAATGGCTTTAAACATGTACTTGATTTTTTAAAGAAAGACGCTAATATCGTTCCTGCTTTAGGGCACTCTATTGCTATAAGAATTTTAAAATTTTGCTTATTGGGATTTCCTGATAATCATGTTTTATCAGAAAGTGCTGAGTTGACTATTAAGAACACAGTCAATCTTGATGAAGTTATAGATCAAATGATTGACGTTATTGCATCAAGTGTTAAAGCGCAATCAAACCCAGTAAATAATTTTGGTGGTATCAATCAAGTGCAGTTTTTAATTGATACCTTGGAAATATTGCAATTTATATTAAAACAAGGAAATGGGGATATGCAAATGGAGAAATTATTTGCATCAAATGAGCTGGAATTTTTGATACAGAATGTTATTTTACGTTACAAATCAAAGAAAGTTCGTGAGAGAGCAGCTGCGTTGATTCTGCAGATGTCGGAAAAAGAAAGTTTTTTCCCACGTATATTTGATTTATTGCACACTGCTCTTAGCCAAGTAAATGGCGATGTTGGAACTTGTCCTCAATTTTTTACAATGTTTGAAGAGTTAACTGAAAAACTTAATTTAGACATGCTGGCAAAAGTTGTGCACTACCTTGTGAGCAGCCTGAAATCATATCCGAATGATGAGAAGCCATACCTATCCCAATACAGTGGAAACATTAACACGGGATTTAAACATTCTTTTTCAATTTCTTGTTTAAAATTATTTGCTAAACTCATTGAAAAGCAACCAACAGCTTACAAATTCGTAATTGAAAATGAACCAGAAATTGTAGAAAAGCTTTATTCCAAGTATTTATTTTCTGTCCCTACGATAGATGCAAAGGATGCATGGCCTTTGTGCAGATTGCCAATCACTCGTCACAATGCTTTCAAACTGTTGCAACAACTGGTGAAGGTAGATCCTGCAGGTTTATCCAAAATTGTTCAACTTGCTGGAAAATTTAAAAATAGTGTACGTGCTGATAAGATTGGTTGGGCTTATGAACCAGATGTGGATAAAAAAGAAAGTCGATATGTAGGTTTAAAAAATCAAGGTTGCACTTGCTATATGAATGCTGTGTTACAGCAATTGTATTTAATAAAAGAGATCCGGGAAGGGGTTTTAAATGCTCCAGTTAAAAATTTGCGTAACAATGAGTATGAAATAATAGATTTAAGTACTGTAGATCCTAAGTCGCTGGTTGGCAAGAAAGTGAATGTACAGTGGGATAGCAGTAAATGGTATAAAGGTGAAGTGACGAGTTATGATCTATCATCAGAAATGCATACTATTACGTATGGTGATGGTGATGTTGCAGAGTTTCGGTTAAGTGAAGGGAGGCCCCCACATAAGGAATTACCAGGAAGAGTTGCGCTTCAACCTGGGCCACCAAGTAAAGAAGAAGCTGCGGCTGAGCTTTTGGTTCAGTCGCAGAGTGTCTTCAGATTTTTGAAAGATAGCCAAATGCGCTATTATGACGCAAAAAAGTTCGTTGATTCGTGCATGGCTTTGAAGATGCAACATAATCCATATCATCAAAATGATTCTGATGAGTTTTTAACCAAGCTATTGGACATGATAGAATACTCACAAAAAGGTGAGTCAAAAGAGTTTCCATTAAGTTTAAAATGGTTAAAAGAATGTTTTAGTGGCAATACAGTAATGCAAAAAATTCCAAAACCGGAAAAGAAGTGTGTGTTAAAGAACAAGCCTGGTAATATCGAATACGAGGCATGCGCCCATGGTACAAGGGAGCAAAAGGCGGATATGATTTGCATAAAATTACCAATGCCAAAGAAACCTGATATTGAAGACGCGCTTGAAAAATATATTGAATCTGAAATGTTAGATGGGGATAATAAAGTAGACTGTAGTGCTTGCAAAGAGTTTATGGAAGATAATAATCTGACAGAAGCATTGGAGCAAAAGGCGTATAAACAACCAACTTTAAGCAGAGCATGTTTTGGGGATTTGCCAAATCTGTTTGTGATTGCATTGAATCGATTCGAGCTGGATTACGAAACCTGGGAAACAGTGAAGCGAAATGATCGTGTTGAGTTTCCAATGGTGCTGAATATGGAGCCATATACGAAGGAATATATTGAAGCCAATGAAAAGGACCAAGAATCAAAAGACAAATCAAAAACAATCGAATCATCGCCATCTCGAATTTCAAGGGCTGATTCCAATGATTTTTCAGCGGTGAATAATAAATACGCATACCGTCTCCGTGGTGTAGTAATACATAAGGGTATAGCTCAAGGTGGGCACTATTATTCACTTGGACGGGTCCCGGATAATGACGATGATGGTGGCGATGGCAAGTGGTACAAATTTGACGATGAGCTGATAACCCCATTTCCAGTTGAAAAATTGGGCGACGAAGCCTTTGGTGGGTATGAAACACGTTCCTACGGCAGATCACAGTGGAATGGCAATGGTATGCAGGAACATAGAATTGAGAAAATGCATAATGCGACAATATTGTTTTATGAGCGCATTCAAAAACAAGAAGTTCCACAAAATTATGTGCAAGATGGTAGTGGCATGCAGGATGCATTAAATGAAGTTGTTGCAAAACCTTCGTCTTCAGAACAGGAAGTGTGGGATGCAAATAGCTCACATATTCGCAATTCATATTTATTTGAAAATTATTATTCAAATTTTTTGTTGAAGATGTGTATGAATGCTCCAACAGAAACGAATTCTGAATACGCTGCACCAATACCTGGAAACAACAATATAGTAAGCGCCAACTCACTAGCAACTGTGGGTATGCGTCATTTTTTGGATGTTATTCTACATACAAGAAACAAAAACAATGTAGGCAAATGGCATCTAGCACTTCGTCGTCATTTAAATAAAAATGTTTTAGCATCTACGTGGTTCTTATCTTGCCTTGCACAAGGTGAATGGTTAAGTGAAATTTTATTAGGGTGCGAGCATGGCACAAGTCGGGAAATGTTGGTTTCATTGGTAGGTTCCAGTATTCGAGCTTTGTCTCCATATGAAAATAATATTATTGCTACAAAGGAAAATATTGGAACTTGGACTTGTAAACTAGCTGAGAAAATGATGAATTTGTTGAAATTAGCGGCAAAAAATGCTGAGCGTTTTGATGAATTCTTTCTCCTTTTAAGAGATTTGGCTGCAGAGAAAAATGTTCGAGATTACTTATTGAGGAACACTGGTGTTAGTAAGCTAATCAATTTATTATTAAACGACATGTCACCTCCATTTTTGCAAGCAGCATGTGGTGAAATTAAGAACGTCGGAAAGACGCACTCTAGTAATGTAAATTTTGCCAATGTCATCGATACTATTGCTGTTCTTGTTGGCGTTTTAAATTGCAAACGCGATCCATTTGTAGATGAAAATGAGCTCAGGTTAAGTCCAAATGCAAGCAAAGCTTTCTCCGATTTGTTTGATGAATTTGCTCCTAGTGGTGGGATGAGTATGGACGAATTCATAAAGTTTTGCATAGCATGTGGTGCTGGAAAACCAGATCTACGCAACCATGGAATCAGAACAGAAAAGGTGAAAGAAATATTCAACGGTGAAGAATTGACTGAAGATGGCAAAATGCCAAAATCAAGCTTTCAACACTTTTATATGGAGACTTGGAAGACATCGCAAGGTACTGCATGGAGGGATTTGAAAAAGTTGAAATTTTCTGACGATTTAAAATTTAGGGGAAATCCAACTAGTGCTGAATATGGCGAGCTTGATTTGAAGTCAGCATTAACGGAAACATGCCTTCAAGCATTTACAAGTAAAATCTTTCAACAGAAACTGTTCAAGGAATCAAGGGAATGCCGGATGAACGTCCCAATGCTACTTGAATCTAGTTATGCTACCGGTGACATTACTAGCAGTCACCAGTTGTTGAAAGTTATATTGCGTACATTAACGAGCAGTAGTAACGTTGATGCATACAACGAAATGCTTGATTCTGCTTTGGTAATACTGAAACATATTTTAGAAGTGAAAGATGAAGGTCAGATAAGCCGATTGCAATTAACGTTTTTACACGAAGATTTTGGTTTTTTGAATTTCGCTAAAAAATTAGTTATAAATTCTGAAAACAGTAACAACAACAACAACAATATACAAAACAATCGTAAAGTTCCATGGTCGGTAATATGTTCGATTTATAGATTTATGATGATGTGCGACGTTGCACGTGAATATTTAACATCGATTAAAGATCAATGGACATGGATTGTTAAATGGTCGAAGAATTATTATATAA
>MDTB01228845.1_pt1 | contig 14156 bp, 12 predicted proteins | sample 811161 | NCBI WGS metagenome assembly MDTB01 (sample SAMN05326650, study PRJNA326480) | marine metagenome | isolation source: seawater | place: Mediterranean Sea | collected 2009
TGTTCAAAGTCAATACATTTTGGTGCAGGACCTCACTATTGCGCTGGTGCATCAATAGCAAGTACGATGATAAGCTTAGTTGCTTTGCCGAAATTATTCACCGCATTACCAAAACTTAGATTGGTTGACCAAGAAAAATATGCGTTTGATGGCTGGGCTTTTAGAGGTATAACCTCACTCAAATGTGCATGGTAAGGTCTTGAGCAAACAATTCGTACTCTCAAGAGACTCATATTTCCTCGGTGCACTTTTTTTATTTCTAGAAATAGTCGTGGGCACTTCGATTGTAGCTATTGTAAAGTATTTTTCGAGTGATGTCTCTTTAGCTATCGTGCTTATGTTTAGATACCTTTTTTGCTTACCTATATTACTAACGGTAGGTCTAAGGATTGGAGGCACACATTACTTTGAAATAAAAAATAAAAAAGCCATGTCCCTCCGTAGTGTTTCTGGCTTACTGGGTTTATCTTTTTGGTATCTATCTGTAATACATTTAGATATAAGCAAAGCACTTGCTTTATCACAAGTTATGCCAATTTTTATTTGTATCCTTTCAATAATCTTTCTCGGCGAAAAAGTCGGGGTATTCAGATGGACGGCAATTCTATTAGGCCTATCAGGAGCTGTTATAATAATAAATCCAGACTCTCAAAATTGGTATAATATCGGCCTTCTATATATTTTTCTTGGAACTCTTTTTGCTTCAATCATGTTTGTAACACTAAGAAGGCTTGGAATGACAGAAAATCCAGTCGCTACTGCTTTTTGGTATAACTTATTTGGCTCCACGGTTTTCAGTGTTTATTGCTTATCATTGCTTAATGTTTACAATATAGCCATTCATATTTGGGTAATGCTTATTATAATCGGGGTAATGGCAAGCGTGCAGCAAATATTTATGGCTCTCAGTCATACTTATGCTACAGCTTCCTCTCTTGCTCCTGTGCATTATACAACTATCCCAATAGGCATTATAATTGGTCTAATAGTATTTGACGAAAAAATCGATTTGAACTTTTTGATTGGCACATCATTTATTGTCGGATCGACCTTGTTCATTCTCTACAGAGAAAGAAAAAAGTCTACTAATTAGACGACTTATCTTTGTTCCAGTCGTAAGTTCCACTGTCTCGCTCTTTGACCGCTTTTTTCCAGCCATATTCTTCAGACATTTTTTTAAAATTTAATCCCTCACGGGTATGTCTTGATATTCCATCAAAAATAGTAGCAAATTTTTGGCTATTAATTAATCCCGATGACTCGATAGCTTGGTTTATTAAAATTTTCTGCATAGCCAATTGGTTTAGAGGAACGGTAGTCATACGCATTGCGAAGCCATCGACTTCATCGTCGAGCTTTTCTTTTGGAACGGCTTTAAGTACTAACCCAAGTTTTTCTGCTTCTAAACCGGAGATTTTATCGCCGGTAAACAGCATTCTCTTAGCTTTCTCTGGACCAAGTCGATATACCCACATTGCAGTGGTTGGAGTGCCCCAAACCCTAGCTGGCATGTAACCTATCTTCGCGTCATTTTCTATAAACACAAAATCACTACAAAGTGCGATATCAGAACCCCCTGCTAGAGCACCGATACCATGTATTTTACAAATGACGGGTTTTAAGCAATGAAATAGGGACATATAGTGTTCATTGTTTTCCCACATGAACCTATAGTCCTTTATCGGATCCCAAGGCATTTTTTGTGATAGGGGATTATCTTTATCTTGAGCGAAAGCAGTTAGATCATACCCTGCGCAGAAGGCATCTCCCCTCCCAGCAACAATTATCACATGAACTTGATCGTTATTTCCAGCTTCTTTCACAGCCCTGGATAAAAGAAAAGGAAGTTCTGTATCTATTGCATTCAGTACCTCCGGCCTGTTTAGGTAAATCCGAGCGATCTTGCCATCTATTTCTAGTTCAACTTTGCCCAATTATATAACTCAATAATGTTTTGGAGCGGGTGATGGGAATCGAACCCACGTATTCAGCTTGGAAGGCTGCTGCTCTACCATTGAGCTACACCCGCGGCATTTAAAACTTATAGACTATACCAGCGTAGGTAGTATTACCTTTAAGAACAACGGCAGAGCCTGCGGCATTTTTTGTTTCTGTCGATTTGTAGCCAACGTTTAACCCTACGTTACGTGCAAGATCGTATACAAACCTTGCATCCATAGTCGTCACTTTTTGTTTTCTATCTTCTGTCTTATAGCTGACATGTAAGCTACTACCCTGTGAAACACCTAAATGCACCTTTGTTCCGTAGGAATAAAACTTTCCATAATTATTTATATCGCTCCCTGCAAACACTTTGATACCTAAAGATGGAGTGTAAACATTGTAAGATATTCCTAGTGAAGTATCAGTTTCTTGCACCGTTGCGAGTTTGATTTGGGATCCCATAAAGTCAATGCCTATATTAGGAAAAACCGTGTATGTTATCGATCCCTCGCTATTGTTATACACTACATTATCAAATTTGCCATCACTCATGCTCAAGTTATACCTGATCGATGGAGATAATTGGCCATCAAGGTTGAAAAGCGCGCCGTCACCTGTGTACTTTGTTCCTGAAATATCGTAATTGAACGAACCATAAGATAATCCAGCGCTAACACTAGATTGCGAAAATAGTGTTGTTGCGCTCAACAAAAATGCGATTAATATGATCAAGGGATTTAAATGTCTCATAATGATCTCCACCGTTTTAACCTTAATTATTATTAAAATTAACGAGCAACATCAAGGTTTATCTTAATAAAGATCGATTAAATCTGCGAACTTTTCTATTTTTTTTGCCGCACTTTTACCCTCCGCTAATTTATACATGCTTCCATGGCCGTATTCACAAAAAATAAAATCCACCTTGGCATTTTTAGCTGCTTCTGCGTCTGTATTCGTATCCCCGACAAAAAAAACACTTTCGGGCTCCTTATCCAGTCTAGCTATTGCCTCTAGGAGAGGCTTGGGATCTGGTTTGGCAATTCCGACAGTATCTGATCCAATAAAAGAATGCTCAAAGAAACCAATTAATCCTAACCTTTCCAAAAGTTCCCGAGCCTGTTTTTCTGGTTTGTTTGTGCATAGCCCTAGTTTAACACCCATTGATTGTAACTTTAAGAGACTATCGACCACACCATCATAATTACGAGACTTATTGTCGAGCACCTTATCGTAATAATGAAGATATAATTGATAGTAATCTTTAAGTGAATTTTGATTAATACTAATGCCCTCTTTTTTTAGCCCATGGCGCAGTATTGCTCTTCCACCTTGGATTGCAGTTTGTAAACCAAAAAAGCCTTCAAGCCTTGCTTTCCATCCCTGACTTTCAAAAACTAAATTTCCAGCGTCAAGCATATCGTATTTTGTGTCCACGAGAGTTCCATCAAGGTCAAATACTAGCGCTTTCATAACTTTTCCTTACATATCCGGATTAAATGAAATAAATTAATGTAAAAATAAACCATAAAGGTGTTGATGACTGTTTCAACTATAATTTTAGCCGCAGGCAAGGGCACGAGAATGAAAAGTCCTAAACCGAAAATTTTTCATAAGATTGCTGGCAAGCGACTCATTGCCTTCAGTGTAGATTTAGCCAATGCCGTTGGGTCCGAAGAGACGGTCGTGGTTGTTGGTGAAGAGACCATAAAAGATACTAGAGGGATTTTCTCGGAAAATAAGATAAAATTCTGTATGCAAAAAAAACAACTTGGCACTGGAGATGCTGTCAAAATAGCTATCAAAAACTTAAAAAGTAAATCGAAGTATACACTTGTCTTATATGCAGATACGCCCTTTGTTACAAAGAAAACGATCAAACGAATGATATCAAAAGCAAATAAAGGTTCTGAAATTGTTTTTCTTGGCTTTCAATCAATAACAAAAAATAGTTATGGAAGATTTAAAACAGCATCGAAAAAGACACTCATCGATATAATTGAAAAAAACGAGCCAGGGTATAGCTCCTTAGCTTCTTTATCAAACTCTGGTATACTCTTGGCGCGATCAAATATTATTGCTGATCTAATCAAAAAAATAAAAAATAATAATGCTAAACAGGAGTATTATTTAACAGACATAGTGAAAATGGCGAGTAAACAAGGGTATTCTTCAACCTATATTCAGTGTGAGGAGGACGAATGCCTCGGGGTTAATTCTCAACTTGAGTTATCAGTTGCGGAAAGAAAATATCAAGATGATTTTAGAAAAAAGCTAATGGCATCTGGAGTGTCTATGCAATCACCCGAAACATGCTTCTTTTCTTATGACACGAAAATCAAGAGCGGGTGCGTTATAGAGCCTAATGTAGTTTTCGGTACAGGTGTAGAAATTGAAAGCTCTACCATCATAAGGTCATACAGCTATATAGAAGGGACGCATATCGGGCGACATTGTCAAATCGGCCCTTTCGCACGACTTCGGCCAGACACTTATCTTTTTAGCGACGTGAAAGTGGGGAATTTTGTAGAGATTAAAAATTCCACCTTAGCGTCTGATACTAAAGCCAATCACTTATCATATATAGGAGATGCAAAAGTTGGTGCGAACACAAATATTGGTGCAGGAACTATTTTTTGCAATTATGACGGGAAAAACAAACATCGTACAATTGTTGGTGATAATGTTTTTGTTGGTTCAAATGCGTCTCTTATTGCTCCCCTGAAGATTGGTGACTCGTCAATAGTGGCAGCTGGATCATCAATAAATAGGGATGTGCCGTCTGAAAGCTTAGCGATCGCAAGACCAATACAACAGAATAAAATTGGTTTAGGCAAAAAAATTATGCTTAAACTTCAAAAAGTAGCTGGTAGAATTAAACGATGAGTAATCAAATGAACAAATTATCGGAAAATAACTCACTTGTTGATCCGTTCAACAGACAAATATCTTATTTAAGATTATCCGTTACGGATCGATGTGACTTGCGGTGCACCTATTGTATGCCTGAAAAGATGACATTTTTAAATAAGAAAGAAGTTCTCTCTTTCGAGGAGATGTATCGACTCTGTAGTGCATTTATCCAGTTAGGTATAAAAAAAATAAGAATAACCGGCGGAGAACCCTTGGTCCGAAAAGGCATAATGGATTTCTTTGCAATGCTAAATCCACATTTATCGTCACAGCTAGAAGAACTGACGCTTACTACAAATGGTACACAATTGCACAAATACGCTAGCCAACTTTATGCTTATGGCGTCAGACGCATAAACATATCACTTGATACTCTAGACCCAAAAAAATTCAAACACATTACAAGAATCGGTAGCCTCAAAGACGTTTTATTAGGAATTGAGGCAGCAAGGGATGCAAATCTAAAAATTAAAATCAATTGTGTTGCGCTAAACAAGATAAATGATGATGAAATAGATGAGTTTATAAATTGGTGTATCAAAAAAGATTTTGATCTAACGTTTATAGAAACCATGCCTATGGGAGATATTGGTAACGAGACCCGGTTGAGCCATTTTTTATCTCTTAATGAACTGAAGAAAAGTGTTTCCTTAAAATTCGAGCTAAAAGATATTTCATTTTCTTCAGGTGGCCCAGCGAAATACTGTAAAATAAAAGGTTCTAATATTAAGTTGGGGTTCATTACCCCTCTATCACATAACTTCTGCTCGACTTGTAATCGAATAAGGGTCGATGCGACAGGAGTGTTACATCAGTGTCTGGGTCAAAGCAATAGTTTAGACTTTCGAAAAATACTTCGAGACCCAAGTTACAATGATATGGATCTCTTCGAAAATATCAGAAAATCAATAGAACAAAAACCAGAGAAACACTCTTTTGCCTACGACTTCTCCAAAGAGGAAGTTAAGGGCACGATATATAGGCACATGAGCTTAACTGGCGGGTAACAATCTTCTCTGATAGAGTCAAATATATACGTTTGACAGAAATAACTTGCACTTTTTTGTGTTAAGTTTAAAACACAGTGGCAAGAATATTAGGCGGAGTAGCTCAGGTGGTTAGAGCAGAGGAATCATAATCCTTGTGTCGGGGGTTCAAGTCCCTCCTCCGCTACCATAACGCAAAGGATAGGATTTTGCGTTCCAAGAAGACAAGCGCAATAAGTCGACACAGCAATACTCATAGCTTTGTGGTTACAAGGTTGGCATAAAACCATCAACAAGCGATCACTTACGCGAAAGTCTCTCTTGTTTTTCGATTATGACAGGATTTAAATTATTAATACTTCGTTCTAAAGTCAAAAGCGCCTTCAGTGACGACTTTAACTTAAAATCAATTCGCAAATATGTTTTGAACCTAGCGTAAATGTTATTAATGTCGAACAAAGATCGCTTTCACAGATTAACTGAAGACAAATAAAAAATATCAATCCAAATAGTGCCTAAACCAATAAAATTTTAGACCATCGTATTAATAACAAGAATGGAAACACGAACAATTATTCTAGCGGAAAATACATGCCGTAGTAACGAAACAAATTAAGCTAAACGTAAAAAAGCTTCTTCAGCTAAATGAGTAGATATCAAGAAAAACTATCGTTTTAGCTATGTCAGTTTAAACATTGGCGAAGATAAAATAGTAATAAGTAGAATGATGGGTGATTGACGACCTTTAATTTAAACGCTTAATTTGCTCTGATGCAACCTGCACTCGAGTACTCTGACCCATTATGTCCATCAACACCCAAATTCTTCTATTTCTATCAAAAGTCTCTACTGTGGCAATAAAGTTTGCTAAAGCTCCAGACTGTATCTCCACAGAGTCCCCACGTCGCAGTATGCTAGGAGGAAGTAGTCTTCCAAAACTGTCACATCTAGAAATCAGACCCGATACGACTTCAGGGGGTACCCTCTTTGGCACTCCATCTTGACATATTAACCGGCAAACACCGAGCGTACTTTTAATCTTGTGCCATCGTGCAAAGTTAGCCTCAAAACTTACAAACATATATCCCGGGAAGAGTGGTTTTATACTTGTCAAAAACTTAGACCCACGCTTTATAGTAAAATCTTGCAATGGCAAAAAAGTTTTAAATCCCTGTCGGTTTAAATTTCGTTCGGCGATGCCATGGGAATTTGCCTTGAATTGTATAAAATACCAATCACGCATCTCTCTACCCAACCTAAAATATTTCGCTCATAATTGAGCAATTTACCAAAAACGAATGCTGATGTAAATTGATAATTATTAACCCTAACATAGAAGCGATTTTATCCTCTAGCACATTTTTTATTCTATAAAATTACACGCTATATCATTTTTAGCTTCACATCGATGAAAATCGTGTCTGTACATAGGCTATCTTTTAAATTGCAATTAATATTTTTTGTGGTACCACTCAAAGTTGAACAGCTATGTTTCGACTTGACTTTAATATCGTTCATTTTTTTCCGGAGTGGCACAATGCATTGAGGCCCGGTGCGGTAGCCGTGGTCTGGTTATAGTATGGCTAGTCGTCGGTCAGAACAACAGTCCGAAATTAGGTTAAAGGTTATGCGCCTGATTTCAGAGATACCTGAAATGTCTTCCCGACAAGTCGCAGATGCTGTTGGTATATCCAACGGTTCGGCATATTATGTTTTAACTGCTCTAGTTGAGAAAGGACTAATAAAACTTGAAGACTTTAAGAAGAACCCCCAAAAGGGTCGTTATGCATATCTTTTAACTCCAAAAGGTGTTCGAGAAAAATCTATTTTGACTCACAGTTTTATTGAGCGAAAACGAAGAGAATATGAGAATTTAAGAAAAGAAATTGAATCTTTGGAAGAAGAGGCTGGACTTATCGAGAAAGATAGCCTGAACAGTGGAAATAAGAGATTATGAAGACATCTGCTGAGATAAACTTTTTAAAACGTACATAAGCTATTGAAAGTTTTAGACTAATCGATTACCTAATCAAAACTTAAAAAGGACTAGGCCATCAGGCCTATAAATTCTATAGACAGGTAGCCTATAACTTTTGAAAAATATGGGTAAATGATGCTCTGACGAATAAAGCAGTGGTAGCCAAATCCAAAATTCGAGATTAAATTTTAATTTCTCCTAATTACCACCCAAATAAAATAATCATTCGAACATAAAACTATAATATGAAAATAAAAAAGGCAGTATTCCCTGTTGCAGGATATGGTACAAGATTTCTACCTGCAACTAAAGCTATGCCTAAAGAGTTATTACCTATAGTTGATAAACCGTTGATTCAATATGCTGCTGAAGAGGCTATTTCAGCTGGAATCGATACTCTAATATTTGTTACTGGACGTAATAAACGTGCTATCGAGGATCATTTTGACTCAAATTATGAACTAGAGGCAGCACTTCGTGCGGCAGGAAAAAAAGATAAAGCAGATATGGTACGCACAATACTACCAGAAGGCATTCAATGTATTTTTGTGCGCCAATCTGAACAATTAGGGTTAGGTCATGCCGTATTATGTGCTGAGCGCGCGGTTGGCAAGGAACCTTTTGCAGTTTTATTGGCAGATGATTTCATAACCGATTGCAAAAAAAGTGTTACCGCTTCTCTCATAGAAGCATTTTGTAAAACTGGTAAATCCCAACTTTCTATTATGAAAGTAAATGGCCCCGAAATTTCAAAATATGGAGTAGTTGTTCAATCTAAAGCTAAAGGAAATATTTCAGGTTTAGTCGAGAAACCAAATTATCAAGATGCCCCATCAAACCTAGCCTCAATTGGTCGTTATGTGTTAACGCCAGATATTTTTGACGTGTTGCGAAAGTTACCCAAAGGATCGGCAAATGAGATCCAATTGGTAGATGCTATCAATTTTCAAGCGCAAAAGGATGCCGTTGATACTGTAATTCTTGAGGGCACTCGATTTGACTGTGGCTCCGTTGCCGGATTTATTTCAGCTATTAACCATGAATACAAAAAGAAATTTACCAACTAAGGTATCAGAATTAATTGCGGCTTTTTTAAATGACTGAGCTTTCATGTTTTAAGACTTATGACATTCGAGGCGAGGTTAATGTCAACATTGATGTAAACATAGTATACCGTATCGGTCGAGCATTAAGTGACCATTTTGCTGCAAAATCAGTTGTAATTGGGTATGATGCTCGTGAAACAAGTCCTAAATTTGCCTCTGCAATAGCGAGGGGTATACAACACTCCGGGTCTAACGTCATTAATATTGGTCTTGCTGGCACCGAAGAAATGTACTGGGCAGTAAGTGAATTTAGTGCCTGCGCTGGAGTCGAGATTACAGCATCCCACAACCCAATTAATTATAATGGGATAAAAATTGTAAAATCAAGGTCCCAACCTTTGCATGAAGACGCTGACTTTAAAGCTATCAAAAAACTTGCAGAGACCACAGTTTTTTCATCATTGATTCACCATGGCACAATAACTGACCGGTGTATTGAAGCTAGAGAAGCTTACGTAGATAAAGTATTAAGCTTCGTAGATATTGACAAATTGAGTTCGCTTAAGATCGTAGTGAATTCTGGAAACGGAGCAGCAGGTCCGACCTTTGATGCAATAGCTGAAAGATTATCAAAGGCAAATGCTCCCCTTGAATTTGTTAGAATAAATCACAACCCAGATCATACATTTCCAAACGGCATTCCTAACCCTATTTTACTAAAAAATCGTTATGCTACTGCTAAAGTTGTGAGAGAAGTGGGAGCTGATCTTGGTGTTGCATTTGATGGAGATTTTGACCGCTGCTTCTTTTTTGACGAGCATGGAATGTTTGTTCAGGGTGAGTACATAGTGGGCCTCTTCGCTGATATATTCTTAGAAAAAGAACCTGGAGCCACAATTGTGCACGATCCACGTGTAATCTGGAATACCCAGAGCATTGTTCAAAGTAAAGGTGGTATTGCTGTGCAATCAAAAACTGGCCACGCATTTATTAAGCAAACAATGCGCATGCATGAGGCTATATACGGTGGTGAGATGTCAGCACATCATTATTTTCGTGACTTCGCCTTTTGCGACAGTGGCATGGTCCCATGGTTGTTGATTGCAGAATTGATTTCCAAATCAGGAAGATCCTTAGCTGATTGGGTAAAGGATCGATCCGTAGCCTTTCCAAGTTCAGGTGAGACTAATTTTCGCGTAAAGGATACGAAGGCCTCGATTTCACGTGTCTTAGCAACCTATCGCGCAGACGCTGTTTCATTAGATGAGTCAGATGGCTTAAGCTTGGTCTTCAAAGATTGGCGATTTAACTTGCGTAGCTCAAATACGGAGCCACTAGTAAGGCTGAACATCGAAAGTCGCGGTGATGGATCAAAACTACAGGCTAGGGTAAGCGATATCGCAAACATTCTTTGCGGAACACAAGTTTGAGAAATACGTAAATGTCGCATCGCACGTCAGTACACCTTGATAGTAAATCGCTCCCATGAAAAAAATACTTAAAGTGCATCAAGGAAAGTATCGTTATTATTATGCACTATATTAGCATGTTAAAAGAAACCTTGTACTGTCACAAAACTGGTCTTCTTTACGTCGATATTTTTTAGAATGCAGAAGTCTACTGAAAATCAAGTGAAAGCTATTATCCCAATATTACTCGCAGGTGGATCGGGAACGCGTCTTTGGCCATTATCTCGAAAATCCTACCCAAAACAGTTCTCTAAGATAGTTAGCGATATGTCTTTATTCCAATCAAGCGCTAAACGGCTGATATCATCTAATATCGTTGAGTTTGCTCCACACATCACCTTAACAAACACTGACTTCCGTTTCATTATTGGCGAACAGTTACAAGAAGTAGGTATTGATCCTGGCCCAATTTTGATTGAACCAGAGGCAAAAAATACGGCAGCAGCAGTATTAGCTGCCAGTATATATGCACATAACAAAAATCAAGATGCAGTATTACTAGTTGCACCTTCAGATCACTTGATTCCAGACACTGAAAACTTCCATAAAACAATCAAAGTTGGGTTGTCATATATTCAAAGCGGCAAGATAGTGACATTTGGAATTAAACCAGCGCATCCAGAAACAGGATATGGTTATTTAGAATTACATTCAGAGGTGCTTGATAAATCTGGAACATCAGAACTAGTTGCATTTATTGAAAAGCCAAGCGTGAAGCGTGCTGAGAAGATGCTAAGTGCCGGTAACTTTCTTTGGAATGCAGGGATCTTTTTGTTTCGCGCTCAAGAGATGATTGATGCCTTCAAGGCCTTTGCTCCAGAAACTTTGGATCTTGTATTAAAATCATTCAATCATTCCACTCCAGATTTGGGCTTTTTACGTCTTGGGAAAGCGCATTGGTCTATGCTCAAAGATATAAGTATCGACTATGCTATCATGGAAAAAGCTCGGAATTTAGTGGCTATTCCTTACACCGCTAAGTGGTCTGATCTTGGAGGATGGGACGCCGTATGGGCAGAGAGTAACCCCAACCTACTTGGGAATGTCACCTCTGAATCCGCTTATGCGATTGAGTGCTCAAATAGCCTGTTACGCTCTGAAAGTAACACACAGCATGTGGTTGGCATAGGTTTGGACAATATACTTGCGATTGCTATGCCTGATGCTGTTCTAATAGCCAATAAGGATCGAGCGCAAGATGTTAAAAAGGTTGTGGAACTTCTTAAGAAAAAAAATGTTCCTCAAGCTGAGATTTATCCTAAAGATCATCGTCCTTGGGGTTGGTTTGAAAGTTTGGTATTAGGAAATCGTTTTCAAGTGAAACGTATTTTTGTTAAGCCTGGTGCGTCGCTCAGTTTGCAAAGTCATAAGCATAGGTCTGAACATTGGATTGTTGTTGAAGGTACTGCTAAGGTGACTATCGAAAAGAGTGTGAGCCACGTGACAGAAGGTCAATCGGTTTTTGTTCCACTTGGTGCCGTTCACAGGATGGAAAATCCAGGAAAATTGCCTATCGTATTAATTGAAGTGCAAATTGGACTTTATTTGGGGGAAGACGATATCATTCGGTATCAAGATGCATATTCAAGAAGTTAATTTCTTAGATAATGCATAATCTTGATAAACCTTGGGTGAAAGCCCTGAGTTTGCACGGCAGTAAATGGTAAAAACTGAATGTGAATTAAAATCATATCTGTTCCAGGGTTAAAAAAAAGCTCTGCGTTCAGACTTATGAATGTTTTAGGTAGGTGAAACTCATTCTTCCGTCACTTTAAGAAAGGCAGATTAAATTAATGAAAATTGTCGTTGTTGGCTTAGGTTATGTTGGGCTATCAAATGCAGTGCTTTTAGCACAGCATAATGAAGTGATTTGCGTAGATATCTCCAAACAACGCGTTGATGCTGTGAATCAACGTATTTCACCAATAATTGATACTGAACTCTCTGAATATCTAAATAAAAAAGAATTAAATTTAACCGCAACTTTAGATATTAAAAATGCATTACATGGTGCGAGCTATGTAATCATCGCAACACCAACCAGCTACGATGAAAAGACAAATTTCTTTGATATATCTTCAGTGACGGCAGTTATTGCTCAGGTGATTGAAAATGAGCCAAGCGCCTGTATTGTTGTCAGATCTACAATACCTGTTGGTTTTATAGATAATGTAAGTAAACGCTTCAGTACCAATGCGGTAATTTTTTCTCCTGAATTTCTTAGGGAGGGAAAAGCACTTTACGATAATTTATACCCTAGTCGTATTGTTGTAGGAGAAAAGTCTCATCGAGCAAAAGTTTTTTCAGGATTACTGGTGGAAGGTGCATTGAAGAAAGACATTAATCTTTTGCATACTGGTGCCCGTGAGGCCGAAGCGATCAAATTATTTTCTAATACATATCTCGCGATGCGTGTGGCTTTCTTCAATGAGCTTGACAGTTATGCACTTTCTGGTGAGATGGACAGTTGTGAAATTATTGACGGGGTCTCGCTTGATCCGCGCATTGGCAATTACTACAATAATCCGTCTTTTGGTTATGGTGGCTATTGTTTGCCAAAGGATGCAAAGCAGCTCCTTGCGAATTACGATACCATTCCTCAAAACATCATACGCGCGATAGTTGAAGCTAACTCAACCCGCAAAGATTTTTTAGCAGACGTCATTATCAAAAAACAGCCCAAAACAGTAGGTGTCTATCGTCTAGTGATGAAGGAGGGTAGTGACAATTTCCGATATAGCTCAATTCAGGGTATAATGAAGCGGCTAAAGGCCAAGGGAATTGAAGTTGTTGTGTACGAACCAGTGCTAAAGGAGACCGACTTCTTTAACTCAAGGGTTGAAACTGACTTAAATGTTTTTAAAGAAAATATGGATATCATTTTAGCAAACAGGATGGCTACCGAGCTGGCAGATATCCAAGAAAAAGTTTTCACCCGAGACTTGTTTGGGACTGATTAGATATGGAAAACAGAAAACAAAAAGTAGCCCTTGTGACCGGCGCAGCGGGATTCATCGGGTATCACATATCGAGTAGGCTACTTGATGAAGGCTGGCGGGTCGTTGGTCTCGACTGCATGTCTGATTATTACGACGTCTCCTTGAAAGAAGAGCGGGAACGTATGTTACTTCAAGAAAAATCCTACCACTCGGTTCATGAAAAAGTTGAAACTAAGGGTGTATTGATGGATTTATTTAAACAAGAAACGCCAGATATTGTAATTCATTTAGCAGCCCAAGCAGGAGTGAGGTATTCAATTGAAAATCCTCGCGCATATCTTGAAGGTAATATTCAAGGAACCTTTGAGCTTTTAGAAGCGGCGCGCGCATACCCCCCTGCGCACATGTTGCTTGCATCCACCTCATCCGTATACGGCGCAAATAAAGAAATGCCCTGCAAAGAAACTGACAAAGCTGATCATCAAATGTCATTTTATGCAGCAACTAAGAAGTCTACAGAAAGCATGGCGCATAGCTACTCGCACCTGTTTAATCTGCCGATTACAATTTTTCGGTTTTTCACAGTATATGGACCATGGAGCCGACCAGACATGGCTCCATTTAAGTTCACAAAAGCGATATTTAACAACGATAAAATTGATGTTTACAATTTTGGTGATATGAGCCGTGATTTCACATATATTGACGATCTCGTAAATGGCATTCGCTTATTAATTGATGTAATTCCAGCGTATTCTAACACAAAAAAAGGCCAAGTTGGTGTAGACGACAGCAAATCTGCAGTTGCCTCTTACAGAGTCGTTAATATTGGAAACTCCAGACCTGAAAAACTTTTGGATTTCATAGAAGCAATTGAAAAA
>MDTB01013943.1_pt1 | contig 14155 bp, 14 predicted proteins | sample 811161 | NCBI WGS metagenome assembly MDTB01 (sample SAMN05326650, study PRJNA326480) | marine metagenome | isolation source: seawater | place: Mediterranean Sea | collected 2009
AGGGCATACCATCGTCACCATACTTTGCGACGACGGCGGCAAGTATCAGTCGAGGCTCTACAACCCTGAGTTTCTGGCAGAGAAGGCATTGCTTGTACCCTCTGCATAAAGAATTTAACTAGGGCTTAGAATTTGCGGTTCGATACGTTTTCGGCTTGACCAAGCGTGTGCAGACAATCCCATTAGCTGTCCCGTTGGACTCTGGAATGCTCCGTAGCAGCAGTTGCAACTGTAGTCGGTGGCGCGAACTTGCCGCCCCGAAGTGATCTCACACCTCAGCTGGTGGCCGGGTGCAAATTCCGCGCGAATAGCGCAAACAACCGCGACCAATGCTTTTCTGCGGCGGCTTTATCGTAGATTGCTCCACGCCCCGGGAAGGCAAAACCATGATGCGTGCCCGGATACCATTCTATGGTGTAGCGCACGCCACTCTTGGCTAGGTGTCCGTCGAGCTCTTGTATCATTTCAGGTGGCGCCCAGTCGTCGGTTTCGGCGCACGCAAAATACAACTCTCCGGCTACTTGATGCGCTCGCAAATGCGGTGACGTTGCAGCTTCTACGCACAATCGCACACCATACAACGACGCTGCGGCTTTTATTCGATCGGGGTAGGCCGCCGCTGCGGAGAATGAGAAAGGCCCGCTCATGCAATACCCAAGGGTGCCTACGGGACCGTCGCTCGCATCGGCGTCTTGGGCCGCATGCTGCAGCAACACCCCTACGTCTTCGCACACCATGCTGTTGCTCAGTGAATTCATGTAACCAAACATGATTTCTCTTGTGTCTGGCCCAACCACAAACTCGCGTACCTGGCGGTAATACAAATTCGGCAACATGACGTAATAACCTACCGTGGCAATACGCCGCGCCATGTCGTGTAGCTCTTCGCGTTTTCCTGGAGCGTCCATCAAAAACACGATTACCGGAAATGGCCCGCCTTGATCTGGGCGGGTTATGAACGTGTTCATGGCACCGTCTTTGGTCTGGATGTCGATGTGTTCTTCAATCATGGCCTAGGGCTCCTCGTGTTTTCGCTTTGCCACTAAATATGAGCATATTCTGACCGCATAAATCAGCCCGTTAACAGTCTTTTCTGCGTATCATTACTCAATTTATGTGTTGTAGGATTGTACGGTGATCGGATCAGATCTAAAAAAAGCAGGCCTTAAAGTAACGCTACCAAGACTCAAAGTGCTTGAGGTTTTAGAACGCGCTGAACCTCGACATATGAGCGCTGAGGACGTGTACAAGCAATTGATCAACTCTGACGACACGGTGGGCTTGGCGACTGTTTACCGAGTGCTCACGCAGTTCGAATCGGCGGGCATTGTAAGCCGACATAACTTCGACGACGGCCACGCGGTTTACGAACTTGCGAACGACATTCACCACGACCATATGGTGGATGTGGACAACGGCACCGTTATTGAATTCGTCAGTGATGATATCGAGCGCTTGCAACACAGGATTGCCGAAGAGCACGGCTTTGACTTAGTGCATCACGAGTTGGTTCTTTATGTACGCAAGCGCGACGGCTAGCGGCTGATTTTTAATTGGATTGAGCGGTGGTTAGGACAGCGGATCGCTGAGCCCGGGTGGGTGCCCGTCAACTCGCTGTTAGCTCATCTCCAACTCGACTAACCGTTGATACTGGCGCAAATGCCGTTTTGCGTTTAGTTCGTCGCCCTCTAGCTCACGAATACGCGCAAGATTGTAATGCGCGTCCGGCACCGCAGGAGCGCGCTGATAGTAGTCAGCGGCTTTTTCCCGCTGTTCTAGCTCGTCGAAGATAGTACCCAAATTATAGTTCGCCAACTCGTGATCCGCATGGACTGCTAGCGCTTTTTCGTAATGCTGTTTGGCTCGACGCAGATCGCCTTTGAGTTGATATAGGCGTCCAAGATTTACATGCGCGTCTGAGTTCTGCGGATCAAGTCGCACCGCCTGCTTATAGGCGTCTGGTGCTTGCTCCGGGTCGACTTCTTCTAAATCCAGTCCTAGGTTGTACCATTCGTCTGAGTCGAGTAGTTCCGGCGGCTTACCACCACCAGCGCTATCTCGAGCCAATTGCGCCACGTTCGCAGCGAGTGCTTGAATACCAAAATCAATGGTCATCTGCCCGCTCTCAACTTCCCAAACAGTGTCATCTTCGCGAACTACGACGGCATTTCCATGGGCATATATGCGCACCGCACTGAGCGATCTGACGCTTTTTAGATCAGTCTGTAATTTCGCCAGTGCTCTGTTGGTCTGGCGGATAGATATACGCGCATCGGTCATGCCTTTCGCCGTTCGCAGCAACACCACATCTTGAAATGAGAATCGAAAGTGGCCGCGCGTACCTCGAGCGGGACGTAGCAGTTTACGCCGAACATAGTGGCGGACTCTGTTGGGGTTAATGCCGATCAAATCGGCAACCTGCTGGGTGCTGTAACCGCTCATTTATGCCAACCCGTACCGTCGCTGCGAATCCGTTTAGGTCCGTGGTTATGTCTGCCACGACCGCTCAAGACTATAGCCCAGTGCCCAAAAACGCTCAATACAGACGCTTTGCAGCCCGTCGATTTTGTGTTGTTTCTCTAGGAATTAGTCGTGGCTCTGTGTACCTTTGGTTGACATAAGCGATGCGACAGCACCTTTTGCATCGGCACGGAATTGGGGGGGGAAACAATTATGTCGGATAACACCAGTGTCGGCGTTGACCTGAAAAAACGCCCTATTTTTTGGTTCTACGGCTCGGCATCTGTCGCCTACGGCATAAAGGACAACGCTTTTGCTTATTTGCTGCTGATTTTTGCCAATCAATGCTTGGGAGTACCCGGTTACTTAGCAAGCTCCGCATTGGCCATCGCAATGGTCTGGGACGCTGTGTCCGACCCGCTACTAGGGCACTGGTCCGACAAAACCCGCTCCAAACTCGGTCGACGGCATCCATTTATGTACTCGGCTTTGCTGATCTTACCTGGCAGCTTTTATGCGCTATTTAATCCTGTAATCGATGTCAGCGGCGAAGACGCTTTCTACTACATCTTAGTTTTGGCATTACTGATTCGTACCGGCACTACGCTATTTGAAGTGCCGTCCACCGCCATGCTGCCGGATCTTGAAAAAAACTACGATCAACGCAATCGCTGGTTGGCGCTGCGCCACTTTTTTGGTTGGACCGGCGGCAACGGTTTCCATGCCATTAACTTTACTTTTTGGATTGGCACTTACGGCGTTGCGTCGGCGACCGGCTATGCCATCTATGGCACCGTTGGTGCTTGCATCATTGCACTGACCATTATTGTGTCAGCCCTCGGTACCCAGCGCGAAGCAGCGCGGCTACCCAAACCTACAGAAACCTTCAAATTCAGCGAATTAGGCTACGAGTTCAAACAAATCTATCGTTCTCTAAAGAATCGCAACTTCGCCGCCCTCTTCAGCTACGGCTTGTTTATGGGCAGCGCCGCTGGTTTGGGGGCGGCGTTGTACCTTTACAACGTGACCTACTTCTTTGAGTTCACCGGCTTCGAGATCGCCATTACCGCTTACGCGGTGTTGTTTTCGCCGCTGGCAGCAGGACTTTTAGCTCCAGCCATTGGTCTACGGTTTGGTAAGAAGGCAGCCGCGATTGTTATGCAACTGGCGCGGGTAGTGTTGTACCCCATACCTTATATTTGTGTCCTTATCGGGGTATGGCCAGAATTCGGCTCTGTCGCAAGCATTGCCATCTACACCGCCTTTATCTTTACCGAGGTGGTATTTGGCATTATTTCCGCTGTGATGTTGGATTCGATGATGGCCGACGTAGTGGAAGACAGCGAAACCAACACTAATCGAAGATCCGAGGGTCTGTTTTTTGCTACCCGTGCGTTTGCCGGCAAGTTCGTCTCTGCAGCGGGCATTATCAGCGCCGGTATCATTGTCTCGTTGGTGGGCTTCGACTCCATTACCGACGTTGCCGATTTTACCGACGAACACCGCTTTACTCAGGCAGTATTTTTTCTGCCCATTTACTGCACAGTTTGCTTAAGTGCAGTGGCTTGTATCCTCATGTACCGTATCGATCGCGAAAGCCACGAGGCGAACCTGCAAATTATTGCGGACCGCAACGCCACTGCTGGGCAAGATGTCACCGCCGATCTATCGACAACAAACAATTGATCTAGCAGCACGAAACGGCATCAATTAGGAGCGCATCATGACGGATATGAAACTAGGCTTGTCCCTCGGCTATTGGAGCTCGAACCCGCCTACTCATCATGTGCAGATGGCTCAACAAGCGGAGCAACTCGGCTATGACTCGGTATGGACGGCCGAGGCGTACGGCAGCGATGCGCTCACGCCACTGGCTTGGATCGGCGCACAAACCAGTCGCATTCGCCTAGGTACCGGTATTTGCCAAATTTCTGCGCGCACTCCAACCGCCATGGCAATGGCCGCGTTAACCATGGACCACTTGTCGAACGGTCGCATGATCCTCGGCCTGGGCGTGTCTGGGCCGCAAGTAGTAGAAGGCTGGTATGGCGCGCCATTTTCTAAGCCGCTGGCGCGCACCCGAGAATATATTTCTATTATTCGCCAGGTGCTAGCTCGCGAAGAGCCAGTGGCGAACGACGGCGAACACTATCCGCTACCGTTTACCGGCGAAGGTTCCTGGGGCCTTGGCAAGCCACTGAAACCCATTACTCATCCACTGCGCGCAGACTTGCCGATCATGATGGGGGCCGAGGGACCAAAGAATGTCGCTTTGGCTGCGGAAATCGCCGACGGCTGGCTACCGCTTTATTACTCGCCCTTTCGCCAAGAGGTGTATTCAGCGTCGCTGTCTAATGCCAAAGCCGACTTTGAGGTCACTCAAAGTGTGGTTGTAAACATTACCGACGATGTGGAACAGGGTCTTATTCCAATCAAACACATGCTGGCGCTCTACGTCGGCGGTATGGGCGCCAAAGACCGCAACTTCCACAAAGAATTAGTCAGCCGCATGGGTTTTGCTGGCGAGGCAGAGCAAATTCAAGAACTGTATTTGGCGGGCAAAAAGCAAGAGGCGGCAGAAGCGGTCCCCACCGCACTCGCCGACGAGATCTCGCTTGTCGGTCCGGTTGAAAAAATTCGCGAGCGCTTGCAGGTATGGGACGAAACACCGGTGACCTCGCTCAATGTATCTGCCCGCAGCGTCACCGAGCTGCAAACTCTGGCGGACTTGATGCTCGACCGCTAGGTGCCAGTTACGTCTCTCCGCGTCGTTGTGCTCTGCGTTCCTCGCGGATTTTGCGGCGCTCTTCTTTAGTTTGTTCACGAGCGCGCTGGCGCTCGTCTTTGAGAGCGACTTTGAGTTGCTCGACTTGAGCTTTGGAGACTTTGGTAAAACCGGGGATCGAACAACGCATGCCCTCGCGCATGCCCACCATGCTGTCGGGATCAATGCCTTGAATAGAGTCGTACTTACACAACCGACTGTTGCGCATATTTAGACGCACAGGTCGGTTCTTACGTAACCCCAAACATCGATGTTTGAACTGCACCAAGTAGTACTCATCTCTACCCATTTTGAATGCCACATGCTGGGCGTCCAAAACGTCGGTGTCGCGCAACCGTCGAGCGTTGAGACAACTCACCCGATCAACGTAATCACCCTGGCTAGCGTCACGCTCTAGGACCTCTTGCACCGTAAGATCGTCTTCGGTTGCTGTGGCCACAGACCGGTCTGAATCGGCAGATTGCGCTGCCTCCTGTGCAACTGCAGCCAGCGCCAGAAAACTCACCAACACCATTAATGTTTGCATAAATTGACGTTTCACCATTGCACCTTTGTTAGCTTGCTTCACCCGGGTCCGACCCTGCAATTGCCGCCAAACCTTTGGCGCAATCAATATTGGCTTTGTGCAGAAACAAATCATCTGCGCGCGTTTTGCCCTGATTGATCGCCACTATGGGTTTGCCCATCTCATGTGCGCGCCGAACAAAGCGGAAACTTGAGTACACCATTAAAGAACTGCCAACCACCAGCACCGCGTCCGCCTCTTCTATCCACCGATAACCCTGTTGCACATCTGCCTTGGGTACAGTATCACCAAAAAACACGACATCTGGTTTTAGCAAGCCCCCGCAATCGGAGCACTCGGGCACATTTATTCGGCCGAACTCTAATTCTATGTCTGCGTCGCCATCAGGAGCAGGTGAGAAATGACTGTGCTTAACCCAGGCATTATGCTGCTGCAGCCAAATCTGCACTGCGTCCCGAGGCATCCGCTGCTCACATGCCATACAGCGAACTTGGTCTAGCCGACCATGCAGATCTAGTACGCGCTGTTGTCCTGCGCGTTGGTGCAGTCGGTCAACATTTTGGGTGATCACACCAACAAGCTTGCCGCTTTGTTCCAACGTTACCAAAGCCCGATGAGCGGCATTTGGTCGTGCCCGCATAAATTCTGGATAGCCCAACTGACTGCGCGCCCAGTATCGTTGGCGCCAACTTAGATGCTGCATAAAAGCCTGATGCTGAACCGGTTGCGGCCGCTTCCAAGCACCGGCTTGGTCTCGGTAATCGGATATTCCGGACGACGTACTAATGCCTGCGCCGGTGATCGCCACCACATGCTCGCAATTTTCGAGAGTGCTGGTAATGGCGTCTAATGCCCTAGGGTGTGCTGACTGATGTTGTATTTGTACCACCTGGCGGATTCTGCCAAATCATCGCGTATCTTACTTTGCCAAGGGAATGAGCTAGACTCCAGTATGCGACCAGCAAATTGCCATTTCGGCTAAATTACATGAGAAGGGGGAACTATGATCAAACTTTACGGTTTGAAGATGAGCAACTACTACAGCTTGGTCAAGGCAGTATTGATCGAAAAAGGCTTAGAGTTCGAAGAGGTAAAAGCACCACCAACACAAAAAGAGGACAACTTGGCGCGTTCGCCCATGGGCAAGATGCCGTCCATCGAAGTAGATGGCCAGTACATGTCAGAGTCGTTGGCGATTGCTTTGTACCTAGAACAGCTCAGTTCCAACAACCCACTATTACCCGCAGATCCTTTTCAAGCGGGCAAGGTTATAGAACTAATTTGCCACATAAAGTTGGACGCCGAATTGGTAGCCCGACGCTGTATCGCAGAGGCGTTTTTTGGTGGCACGGTTAGTGACGAAACTAAAGAAAGCACCGACAAGGACCTGCAACGCGGCCTGCAGGCGGTGGATCAGTTAATGGTATGCGCGCCGTACGCCGCCGGCGATACTTTCACACTCGCCGACATGTACACCTACTATTCCTTCGGCTTTATTAACGGCACCGCGCAAAAAATGTTCAATAAAGACATTCTTGCGGAATACCCCAAGATCGCGGCGTTAATGGAGACTTTGGCCGAACGCCCAGCCATGCAAAGGGTAGCGGCGGAACAATAACACCACCATGCTGATACCACGGGGCGAGGTCTTGCCTCGTGGTATTTTGCTTCTATCTCAACCTCGTCCGATTCGATCCGGCTACTGCGCTGTGTGCTCTATAGCAGTACGCTCAGTGGATATACTGCTCAAAATCACATAGGTCACCAGCGATAGCAGCAGCGCCGGAAATACCTCGTGCAGCAGCACATTCAATTGCAACGCCAACCAAGCGAGCAACGCCAGCAGCCCTACGATCATAGATCCCAATACCGCGCGCGCGTTGCCTTTGGACCAGTACAACCCAAGCACTACCGCAGGAAAGAAACACGCCGCATATAAGCTGCCGGAAAAAATTGTAAGTTGCAGAATGTCGCCGGGTGGATCTAACGCCACTAATGCCGCCACTAACGCGAACAACACCACCAAACCGCGAGTCCACGCTAACGGCTTTGCTGTTTCGGTAAATGGAGCCAACACGTTTTTATAAGCAGTAGATGCGGCTACCAACAAGACACTGTCTATGGATGACATCGCAGCAGCTACTATGGCGACAAAAAGGAAGTCTGCAGCCCACAAGGGGAATACCGCAGCGTTATTAATAAGCGTCGGCACGATCAAATCTGTGTCACTGACATTGTCTAATAGCAGGTGAGCGTAAATGCCTATCGGATACAAACATCCCTGCACCAGCGCCAGTCCGATGACGGCGACCCAGAGGCCTTGTTTCGCCGCGCGTTCATCTTGCAGCGCATAGAAACGCGACAGCTGACGCGGATCTACGATCAACTTCAGCGATCCAGATAACGCCACTCCCAACAAAACCACCAGGGGAATACCGCCGTTCCAATCAAATAGGAATTCGCGCTCTGGTTGCTCAGCCAAATCCGCAATGGCACCAACGCCGCCCGCCGCTTGCGTAACAAAATAGAACATCATCGCCGCACCAATGACCATTAAAGCGCCTTGAATAACATCAGTGCGGACCACCGAGACGAAACCACCGACACTGGTATAAATCACCACAATAAGCAGCGCCAGCATTACCGCCGTTTCATAGCTGATGTCGAAAAACAGAGCGAACAAATGCCCAGCGCCCTTAAACACAGCGATCAAGTACAACAAGCTGCAAAACACGATGACAAGCCCTGCACTGATGCGCAGTGGGTGACGCGGCTGATCGTCATCGCCAAGAAAGCGACCGGCCAAAAAGTCAGGCAACGTCAGCGCATCGAAGGATGCCGCCAACCGGCGCGTCCGCGGACCGATCCAACGCCAGGATATATAGGTAAATAGCACCAACATGAACGCCATAACCAACCATGGCAATCCATAGTCATAGCCCTTGCCAGCATGACCAATGTAACTGTTGGTGGACGCATAGGTGGCGAAAAAAGATACCCCTATAGCGAAGCCGCCAAGTTGTCGGCCGCCAACGTAATACCCAGAAACAGTTGTGCTTGCACGCCGCCCTTGCAACGCGTTGTACATGAGCGCCGCAATGTATGCGACCAGTAACAATCCCGCGACCCAATGCAGTGCTAACCAGTCGAGTATTGCCATGGCCAGGTGGCTTTTGGTGAGCTAGTTGTGTGCCCTTAACCGGCGTAACTGGGTATCTGCGCGTGCAAGCGTTCTAACGCTGCGAAAAATTCTTCTTTGCGCGCCTCAACATGTGCCTTGGCAGCGCGTATTTCCGCTGCTACCTCGTTGCGTCTGGCGGTTGCTTGCTGCATCAGCTTTGACTCTTTGCGCAGCGCTTCCCAACGAGTCACGGCTTCTAGCCAGTCTTTGCGCAACTCCAACACCCGCGCTTCGAGCTGTTCGTACAGTTCTTGTGCTTCGGCACTGAGTTTTGATTGCTGACGAATATTCGCCAGCTTCCGTGCCGCATAAATCTCGGTTTCCTCGCGCACGCTTGCTCGGTTGAGTGGTCCGATTAAGCGCAAGGCACGCAGCAACAAAATGCCATATCGGGTCGGATCAAGCAGCCATCCAGACCAGCCGAAGCCATTTCGATAATCTCGCGGAAAATCGTGATGGTCTCCATGATGGTTACCTTCGCCCAGCGGCCCTAGCCACAGGTAGTTGTTCACTGCTGAGCTTTTCAGGCCTTTAGTCCAACCCCACATATGAGTGACACTGTTCACCGTCCAAGTGTTGTGCTGGACCAGTACACTGCCAACCATTGACCCTGCCATTAGCGCAAAAAACCCAATCCAGCCACCGAGCGCGTAGCCAAGTGCCATCGGAAATAGAAACAACCAGAAGGTGGTGAGCAAGCCGTAATACTTGTCCTGCCACATGATCACATCATGGCGTTTGGCATTATGAGCGCGCTGATACTCCTCTGACTCAGGATGGTTGAACAAGTGGGTCAAGGTATGTGACCAGACGAAGTTACGCAGCGAATCGGGAAACCAAGTCGCACTGTACGGGTCGAGTTCTTTTTTGCCATGCCGGTCGACGCCATGGTGGAGTACGTGGTTAGCCGACCAACGTCGCACACTGCCCTGGACGCTGAAAATCTGCCCGAACAAGCAGAAAAACAGATGCACCGGTACCGAAACTTTCTTGGTGGCGCTATGGGTAATTAGGCGATGGCTATATAGGGTGGTAGACAAGGACCCTAAGAGGAAATGAGCCAGTCCCCAGACGCCTGCAATCATTGCCCAGTCCGCTGGCGCCGCGAAAATAGCCCAAGCGCCAAGCACCACCGCGGCAATGTGAATGCCGAGTACGAACACCCATGTCGGAGTATCTAGCGTAAAGCCGTTTTTATGTAACTCACCGAAGGTGGAGTAAATCGGAGCATCGCGCTCTTCTGGGGTCAAATCGTTCATTGTCTCTCGGTCTTCAACTTGTTGCGCCGCAAAGGCTTTGTGACTGCCGTGTATTAATAAAATACTACACTGTCGTTTGCCAGTTGCGATTTTTCAGCGACTATGATGGGTGGCCCATTGGCGAAAAACAACCGGCATCGCCTGAATAAGCTATAACCTTGATGGACTTCGCGTTTTTTCCGCGTGAAACTTAGCGTCGAGTAGTCGTGTAAATGTATTCACGCGCGCCATGGACTCCCGCAGCAGCGCGGGTAGCCTGTGAATCGCAACAAAGAGGAACAGCTATGCGTGTTTTGTTTCTGTACCTGCTACCTTTATTGGTGTTACTTATCGCGATGTATCTATTCGGCCAGCGCGCTCCCGAGGGTGAGCACCGCCTGGACGAGGAAACGAGCAACGCCTCAACATTTCTAAAAATACTCGCTATCGGCGGTTGCGTTGCGATTGCGTTGTTGCTGGTCATCGAGTTTAACTAAGCCTCAATAAACGCTGCTACGGGAATCGTTACTGTGCCCTTTCAATTGCACCCTAAACTCGCCGCCGACACCCACTTTGTTTGCGAACTCGAAAACTGCCAGGTGCTGTTAATGGACGATGCGCGGTTTCCTTGGCTGATTTTAGTGCCGCAGATTGCCGACGTGCGCGAGCTTTACCAACTGCATGAGGACGCGCAACAACAGACCTATCGTGCCATGCTGCGCGCCGCCCAGTTGTTGGCGCAACATACCCAAGCCGAAAAAATGAACGTAGCTGCATTGGGCAATCAAGTGTCACAGCTGCATATTCATATCATCTCACGCTATCAAACCGATGCGGCATGGCCGGGACCGGTATGGGGCGTTGGCGAGACCACGCACTACGAGGCCGCCGAACTGACCACCAAGCTGCAAGACTTGCGCCGCATACTGGGTTAATCGCTGCTCACGGCATAGGGATGTCGTTGACATAAACGGGTACATGGTAGCCGCGTTGCACTGCTGCACGCTGCGCAATTTGTTCATACCAACGGCGTACATTGGGAAAATCCGTCAAGTCAATCTGCTGCCATTCAAAGCGCGTAATCCAAGGCCAGGTGGCCATATCAGCAATCGAGTACTGCCCGGCGAGGAACGGCCGCTCGGCAAGTCGTTTATCTAATACTCCATATAAGCGTAACGCCTCGTTGCGGAAACGTTGCTCAGCAAACGGCGCTTTGCCAGAATTATATTTGGCAAAGTAGTGTACTTGTCCAAGCATTGGTCCAACGCTGGCCATTTGCAGCATCAACCATTGCAAGGTGTCGTAGCGATCATCGCCCCAGAACTGTTCGTACTTTTCCGCTAAATAAACAAGAATCGCACCGCTTTCCATAACCGAGCGGCCATTGTCTTGATCCACAATCGCCGGAATCTTGTTGTTGGGACTGATCGCCAAGAAAGCCTCAGCAAACTGCTCGTCTTGTCGCAGATCAACAACGTGCACCTGATACGGCACGGCAAATTCTTCCAGAGCGATAGCTACTTTGCGGCCATTTGGCGTTGGCCAGGTGTATAGGTCGATCATAGCCCTTCTCAAAAACTAGACCGCCCCACTATACCTTGAGCTTTGAGGCTTTGATTAAGCCTCTACTTGCCTTGCGACTCCGAGTCGGTTACTCCGTCTAGCAGTTCTTCCTTGCTTGGCAACATGCCGTCACCTACTCTGGCGCTGACTCGATACACCGACCCTTGGCCTTCGGCGCTGACGAGGTACTCCGCGTCCTCGCCGGCTTTGGTATACAGAACCAAAGCCCCCGCTTCGGTAGCGGATGTCCACCGCACTGACCCCAGCAGGTTGTCCGACTCTGTTGCTTGCGCATCTTCCGTTTGGGTTTCAGCTACGCCAATGACCCGTAGATTTTGCAGCCGGCTTAGGTAGCCAAACACCGCGGTCTGATCCGCAACGGCGTTATCCAGGAGCCAACCTTCAGCCACATCATTGCGTAATCGCCAACTTTGCAGCGAACCTTCCGCCCCAACTTGCACAGCGATTTGTTGCAAGTTTTCGGGTAATGCCAAAACCGCTTTGTCTAGCCAATCGTCCAACGTCATCGGCAGTTGGTAATTCGCCAGATCGACCGCATAAATTTCGTCCGCGGCGTCACTGCGCGCATGCACTTTGCCGAGTCCGGGTGAAGTTCCAGTGTACAACAGCGCTAACTGCGCGCCGCTGTCATCCTGCAGCTCTATGCGTCGTTGAAATTTTTGTGCGCTCACCTCAAAACGCTCGGCACTGTGCGACGTCGTTGCTACCGGCCACTGCACTTGCAGTTCAGCAAGGTTATTCACCATGTTGTCAACTTGCGTGGCGTCAGCACTGCGCACCTGAGCATTGGCCTGCACCTGCCAACCTGCAGCGTCTTTTGTCAGCTCGACGCTCTGCGTACCATCGGCCAATGTCAGTTTCGCCACACTTGCGGGTGCAAATTCAACCAATTGCAACGGCTCACTGGCGCCGCCATCGCTGCGCCCTAACCAAACCATCGCCACCAACACCAGTTGGAACACGGCGAGCACACTCAATATGCGAATTGATTTGTTCATGACTGCTCTCCCAGCGTTACTGCCTTACCGGCACTGGCGTCTAACCATTGCTGATAACGACCACGGCGGCGCCGAGCATTGACGCGGTAGCCTACGACCAAGGCGCCGATTAACACCACCGCGATCGCATAGTTGACTACCTCGATGACCCGTTGCTGCTCTAGCTCCAAGGGTGGCAGCGTGCGATTGAAAGAACCGCGAGCACTGATGCTGGTGAGGTTTTGATCTTCCAAAGACCAATCAACCGCGTTCATCAGTAGCTGCACGCCATTGAGGTTTTCGACACCCTGAGCGGAGCCAACCAACCCCAGCGTTTGATCTGCGACGAAGTCGTTGGAGGCGAATACCAGGAGTCGCGCGGACTCTGGCGCTCGTTCAATAACGCTCACTACGTTGAGTGCAGGCGGCCCTTGCTCTTCGCTTTCTGCCAGGGGCTGTTGCGAATTGAGCAACGGCGAATCCTTACCCTGGTAATAACTGCTGAAGCGGCCTTGCAAGAGGGTCGCAACCATATGACTGGACTGTGCACCTTCAACCACAAATGGCTGCCCACCGTCGTCGCTGAGCCGTGGCAAAACGTCAGTGTTGGTCGACAACCAACTGTTATCGCTGCTGCTGAGCAACGGCGTCACAGTTACTCCCGCAGCAGGGTTTGCGGTGATCGGTGCTGCCCAACTCAGCGTGACTTGGGGCAATCCACGAGTGATTGGTGAGGTCTGACTCAGGCCGTCCCCGCGCAGATCCATAAAGTACGGATAATCCAAGAGCATCAACTCTTGAAAACTGAAACCACCGGCTTGACGCGTCACTGGTAACGGGAACGCTGTGTTTTGCGGATCCATAACCATGGATTGCGCAATATCTACGCCATGATGCGCCAACCACTCGTCTAAACCACTGGTATGTGGGTTCGCCAGCAACGTGTCGCGACTAATCGTCGCTCGATACGGCGCAGTGGCTACGACTACCGTGCCACCGCGCATTAGAAACTGATCCAGGGCAAATACCTGTGTCTCTGACAGGTCAGTCGGTTCGAGCACCATTACCAATTCAGTGCCGTCGGGCACCGCGCCAGCGGTCAAGTCATTGCGAACGACATTAACGTCCGTACTCAGCATCTGTTCCAGTTGGGTAAACTGGTTGATTTGCGGACCAGGCATACCTCGCGGCGGTGGCATGCCATTGTTCGGTAACGTTACGACCACGGTTTTTAGTACCCCCGTGGCAAACCGCTTTAGCCCTTCGTCGATGCTACGGCGCAAAGACTCGGCGTCGAACGCCTCCGGCAGCGGCAACTGCACCACGGTGTCTGCAGCTTGCAGAGTGAGGTAAAAGTAAAAGCTTTGGTTGTCGAACAAATTCGCGACCATTGGTCGAAACCCA
>MDTB01167373.1_pt1 | contig 14153 bp, 14 predicted proteins | sample 811161 | NCBI WGS metagenome assembly MDTB01 (sample SAMN05326650, study PRJNA326480) | marine metagenome | isolation source: seawater | place: Mediterranean Sea | collected 2009
AATTTCTCTTATTACTTTTCCACCAGATCCAATTACTTCTCTTATTTTATCTGCTGGTACGTTCATAGTTTCAATTCTAGGTGCATGAATGGAAAAGTCTGCTGTTCCAGATAAAGCTTTGTTCATTTCATTTAAAATATGCAGTCGTCCAGCTCTAGCTTGATCTAATGCTTTTTCCATAATTTCGGGAGTTATTCCTGCAATCTTAATATCCATTTGTAAGGAGGTTATACCGGTCTCTGTTCCAGCCACTTTAAAATCCATATCACCAAGGTGGTCCTCATCACCCAAAATGTCTGTTAGAACCGCATATTCTTTCCCTTGCAAGATTAATCCCATCGCCACTCCAGCAACAGCTGATTTTAGTGGTACGCCAGCGTCCATCATCGACAATGAGGATCCGCATACCGTGGCCATGGACGAGGATCCATTAGACTCAGTAATCTCTGAAACTAGTCTTATTGTATAAGGAAAATCCGTACTAGCCGGCAATACTGCTTGAAGCGCTCTCCAAGCAAGTTTCCCATGTCCGATTTCTCTTCGACCTGGTCCAGAATTTCGACCACATTCGCCAACTGAGTAGGGCGGGAAATTATAGTGAAGTAAAAAATTTGATTTGCTCGAGCCGTGAAGAGCGTCAATGATTTGTTCGTCATCACCGGTTCCTAAAGTAGTTACAACTAAACCTTGCGTTTCGCCTCTCGTAAAAAGAGCTGATCCGTGCGTTCTTGGAAGTAGACTCGTTTCTGAAACAATAGGTCTTACAGTTAGAAGATCTCTACCGTCAATTCTCTTTCCTGTTTTGATGATATCCCCTCGAACCACATTAGCTTCTAGGCTCTTTATCGAGTCCGCTAAATGTTCATCGGCCAACTGATCTTCTGTCAAATTACTTTTAATGTCTTCTATGGCTTCCGAAACTGCTTTTTGCCTTTTAAGTTTATCAGTAATGGTGAACGCTGACCTTATTTTCTTTTCACCAAGTTTTTTAACTACTTTATCCAATTCTTTTGTATCTGGTGGAACAAATTCGAATGGTTCTTTCGCACAATCTTCCGCCATTCCGACGATCATATTAATGACAGCCTGCATACTATCATGACCAAATTTTATCGCTCCAAGCATTTCTTTCTCGGACAGCTCATAAGCCTCAGACTCTACCATCATAACTGCATCTTTTGTACCAGCCACCACTAGATCTAATTTTTGTTCTGGATTGTTCTTTAGGTTGTCCATATCGTCTATAATTGGATTTAATACATATTCTCCGTTTAGGAAACCAACTCTTGCACACCCAATTGGTCCAAGAAAAGGGGCTCCCGAAAGAGTTAAGGCTGCTGAGGCGGCTATCATCGCTACGATATCGGGATCGTTTTCTAGATCATGACTTAGTACTGTACATGTTACTTGTACTTCGTTTTTAAATCCTTTCACAAATAAAGGTCTGATTGGTCTATCAATTAGTCGACTTGTTAATGTTTCCTTTTCTGTTGGTCTTGCTTCTCGTTTAAAGAAACCACCCGGTATCTTACCTGCAGCATAATATTTTTCTTGGTAATTTACAGTAAGTGGAAAAAAATCTTGTCCGGGTTTACTTTCTTTGGCGAACACAACTGCAGCAAGAACTGAAGTTTCTCCATATGAGGCTATAACAGTTGAATCAGCTTGCCTTGCAATTTTTCCTGTTTCTAGTGTTAAGGTTTCCCTACCCCATTCGATTGATTTTTTCACTACTTTAAACATTATTTTCCTTTTTTACACTCTTTTTTACAGCTTTAATAATTTGTTGAAAATAACAAATTTTGCCATTTAATTAAAATATTAATTTTTTAGGATTTTTAAATTTTAGATTACAAGCACCTAATTAACTACATTTCTATTTAATCTAACTTTTGCTAATCCTATCGTCTAATTCCTAACCGTTCTATTAAACTTTTGTACTGTTTTTCGTCTTTATTTTTAACATAGTCTAAAAGTTTTCTTCGGCGAGAGACCATTTTTAGTAGACCTCTTCTTGAGTGATTATCTTTTTTGTGTGTTTTGAAGTGTTCAGTAAGGGTTGAAATTCTATTTGTCAGAATAGCTACCTGCACTTCTGGCGATCCTGTATCTTCTTTAGAATTAGCAAATTCAGAAATTACTTTTGATTTTGACTCTTTTGTTATCGACATCGGTTCTCCTCAAATGTTGTTGAGATCATTTTCTTTTAAGGCCGGGATGTCGTCCAGCTTTTCATAAAAATAATCAAAGAATATAATTAAACTCTGTCTATACGTTATTTCTAAAATTATGCAATGCATTAAACCGATCTAAATCAACTTTATTGTTAAAACCAGTGAATTGGCTTTTGATTATAACTGACATAGAGTGGATGAGTCGGTTGGTTAATCTTAGTCAATCCAAAATGAAATGGAGGAGTCTTGGTGATTTTAATTAAGTTAAGGACGGTTTCGGCTTGTTTAAGATGAATACCGTTATTTCCCCAGCCACAAAGAACTTTGTCTGCAATAATGAGGTTTTCTTCAATTATTAAATTATTTTGAGGACCAATTGGATCAGGAAAATTCTTCATAATTTTTGGGTTGTTGGTTCTAAATGCAAATAGGTTACAAATAGTAAAACTTTGGTATCCGAGTATTAATGCTCTTTTTTCACACCTGATAACTGTTGGATCATTCTTACGCTCTGTGGCAACTGACGGATTAAGAAGTATAAACAACAGCGAATTTTTTGCTTTGCCATTAGTTCGAGTAAGTGAGTATCGATATTGCTTGCAAGGTGAATATGAAGCGATTGAGTGCAATTTACTCTTTGTAAAATGGGCCGTTATTCGTTCATTCATGGAATACATAATTGAAGACTCTTTTAGGATAAAAGTAACTATTTTTGACTCTACCAATCGCAATAGGCACATTTTGAAAATATACAAATATTTCGGAGTTTTCCTCAAAATGATATTCATCAATAGAAATTTTTTTACCATTCCGTAAGTTTTTAACGTCATCACCAGAACATTTAAAACTATCAAGTTGGTAAAGGGCAGATTGGATCGGTCGTATTTTTTCAAAAATTGGTGTTGAGTCTTTTTTAAAAATAATCTCATGAGAAATGGAATTCGATAGGGTAAAGGGTCCTGAGGATAGTCGTCTTATTTCTCCTGCATGCGCGAAGCAACTAAGTTTTTCTCCAATATCTCGTGCAATTGATCTAACATATCCACCTTTTCCACAAACCATTCTCATAATGGCTTCATTTGAATTAACTCTCTTGATTAGTTCTAACTTTTCGACTTGTAGATTGCGTTCTTGCAATTTTAATTCGGTGAGCCCGTTTCGAGCGAGTTGATAAGCTCTATTCCCATTAATTTTAATTGCCGAGTAGTTTGGAGGAACTTGTTTTATATTACCCAAAAATGCTGTAAGGACATTTGTCAATTGAGTATCGGTTGGTCGAGTATTTGATATTTTAATTGTCTTCCCGGAAGTGTCGTCTGTATCTGTCGCGGCGCCAAGATAAATTTTAAATTGGTATGTTTTAGGAGCGCCGGTTATGTATGGTATTGTTTTTGTTGCTTCTCCTAACGCTATTGCTAAAATACCAGTAGCATCAGGATCAAGCGTACCAGCATGGCCTGCTTTTTTAGCATTAAGAAGCCATTTAATTTTGTTTACCACTGATGTAGATGTATAGCCCGCTTTCTTATCAATAACTAACCATCCATTCAGGTTTTGTTTTTGAAGTTGACGGGACACTGAAGTTCCTTCTGGAGTTAAAAAGACACTTAAAAATTTAATTTAAGACATCGCGCTGTACTTTTGGGTTTAGAAAAAGTTTGGTTGTTTGCTCAATTTGATCAAAAGTTTCGTCTTCTTTAAATCGAAGATCGGGCACAAATTTTAAATTTAGGTTTTGACCAAGAATTTTTCGTATTTTGTTTTTGTGTTTGGCAAGGCTTTTAATAACTTCTTTAGTATTTTTACCGCCTAGTGGAAGTACAAAGACTGTAGCCAACTTTAGATCTCCTGAACACCTTACTTCGCTCACAGTAATTAGGATGTTTGCGAGAGATTCCTCATATAATTCGTTTTTAGTAAGAATGTCAGCAATCGTTCGACGAACGAGTTCAGCTACCCGCAATTGACGATTCGATTGATTTGTATCTTTCGCTGTGTTGTTTTTAGTTTGTCGCATATTCTCTCATTAGTATTATGAAGCCAACTCGTTACTCAAAAAAATGATCAGGCTTATCAGATTGCTTGGCTTTTAACTATACTCTATAAGGATGTTATTAAAAGGAGTTTTATTATGGTAGATCCAATAAAAATTTCAATTTTGGGTGCATCGGGACGGATGGGACGGATGCTTTTAAAAGCAGTAATGGAAAATAAAGCAACAAAACTTGTGGGCGCAACTGAAAAAGAAGGCCATGAGTGGATTGGTCAAGACGTTGGAAAGTTAACTTTAGGTCAAGAAAATGGTATATTTATTTCTGATAATCCGCATGAGATAATTTTACGTTCCCATGCAATTATAGATTTTACTCAGCCAGATGTAAGTTTATATTATTCTACACTTGCGGCTCAAGCAAGAATAGTCCACGTAATTGGAACGACTGGCTTTTCAAAAAACCAGATTGAAAAAATTGAACTTGCGGCACAGCACGCAACGATAATTAGAGCTGGAAACATGAGTTTTGGAGTTAACCTTCTAAAAGCATTAACAAAAAGAGTGGCTATGGTTCTTGGAGAAGATTACGATATCGAAATTCTTGAAATGCACCATAATAAAAAAATAGATGCGCCATCAGGCACTGCTCTGATGCTCGGCGAGGCAGCAGCAACTGGTAGGGATATAATTTTGGATGATCCTTCAGAAAGATCGATTTTTGATTTAAAAGCTGAGCGAGTCAAAGGATCAATTGGCTTTGCTTCATTACGCGGAGGTGATGTTGTGGGAGAACACGATGTTATATTTTCATCGTTAGGGGAAAGAATAGTATTAAGGCATGTAGCAACTGATCGAATGATTTTTGCTCGAGGGGCCGTTAAAGCTGCTCTTTGGGGTGTTGATAAAGATCCGGGAGATTATGATATGACTGATGTCTTAGGTCTTTAATATATTAAGATTAGGAAAAAAACATTAAAATCATTATTTTTAAGACGAAATTTTTCTTTATTATAGTGCTATATTTACTTATTGCAGGAAGTACTAGAGCTAATCAGCCAGTTTTAAATTGTGGCGGTCCGTTCAATAAATTCTTGGATAAAATGACGATAAAGGCTGTAAATGAAAAGATATCTCCAGAAACTATATCAATTGCTATTTTAAATACTAAATATTTGTCCGAGGTGATAAAGCTCGATAGAAATCAAAAAGCGTTTAGATTAAGTTTTATTGATTTTTCTACCAGGTCTGCAAACCAGTATAGATTAACAAATGGTCGAAAAGCAATTCAAAAATATAGGTCTTTATTTGATACTATTTGGAAAAAATATGGAATTCCACCTGAAGTGATTGTTTCATTTTGGGGAATGGAAACGGATTATGGGCTCGTACAAGGAAATTTTCATGTTTTAAGTTCCTTGGGCACGTTGGCTAATGACTGTCGAAGATCAGAATTTTTCCAATCACAATATTTAGCGGCAATGAAACTCGTTGAAAATCAAGTTTTAGATGCTGAAAAGTCATTAGGTGCTTGGGCAGGTGAATTTGGACAGATTCAAATGTTACCTTTAGATGTACTTTCTTTTGGTGCGGATGGTGATGGTGATGGTCGAATTCGATTAGCTGACAGCCCGCAGGATACAATATTAACTGCAGCTAAACTAATCACCAGCAAAGGATGGGCACCACGGCAGCCTTGGTTTGAGGAGGTTGTATTGCCGGAGGAGTTTCCGTGGTATGAGACCGGTCTTGGTAGGTCTCGTCCAATCTTTGAGTGGATGAAACTTGGTGTTAAACCGGTTGACGCCCAATTTTTTTTGGGCGATCGCTATGCGGAAACAACTTTGATCTTACCGCAAGGTAGAAGGGGTCCAAAATTTTTTGCATACTCAAATTTTAATATCTTTATGAAGTGGAACAACAGTTTTGTATATTCTACGACTGCTGCATATTTTGCCAATAGGTTAATGGGAGCCTATAGGTACCGTTTAAATGGCCCTTCGGATATTCTTGATTTTGATCAAATGGTAGGATTACAAAAAATTTTATATGAATTAGGTTATGACGTGGGAAACATTGATGGGATTCTTGGAGCCAGGACCAGGCAGGCTGTGAGAAAAATTCAGATGGAATTAAATCTACCCGCAGATAGTTGGCCAACGCCCGAATTGTTAGAATTACTCGAAAGTTTATGACTTAGCTTTAGAAGCAATCTCGCAAGAATTTTTTGTCACCACTGTTTCGAAGTAACGAAAGTGCTATATACGGTTTGGTTAATATTGGAACATGGTCCCTTTCAATTGGCTTTGATAGTGGATAAATTCCTCGACAATAGCAAATGTGACAAATTTTGTGTGCCCACAAATCATATTCTGGCATAAACACAAAACGCTGATATGCTCCAATATATTTAACAGGATCTATTTTCCAACCAGTTTCTTCTCGAACCTCTCGTGCTAACGCGTGTGTTTTATGCTCGCCAGTGTCAACTCCTCCGCCTGGCAATTGAATTTCATCGTTATTTTGATAAGTTAATAATATTTCATCTCCAACAAATATAATGCCATAAACTCCAATTCTCGTTTTATATTTTATTGATTTTTTTACATTCTCTCCAAAGCGTCTCATAGGTAACCCGCCTTAAAATCGTCATTGTTATTAATGTTGAATTAGCATATTTTTATTAAACGAATAAATGATATTTCTAATGACATTTGAAGGCTTTGCCAAGGATTTATGAATGGTTACGGAATTTGGTTGTAATGGTCAGAATGATAGCGTCATAAATTTTATGATTAGTCAAAATGTTCGAGGCAGGTTTGCTCGACTTGATAACAGTTTAAATAATATTTTGGGTCAACATAAATATCCTGAAAAAGTCTGTAGTTTGATAGCAGAAGCCGTTCTTTTAACTGTAATGATTGGCCAAGCCATAAAACTCAGGTGGAAACTTTCACTCCAAATAAGAGGAAATGGATCAATAAAGCTAATAGCTGTGGATTATTTTAGCCCAAAAGATGACAATACGGCTGCCGATATTCGTGCATACGCAAAATTCGATCTAGCGACACTTGATAATCAGTTCGGGAATGACTTTCAATCACTTGGAAAAGGATTTTTCGCTGTATTAATTGATCAGGGCGAAGGAACTAAACCGTATCAAGGAATAACTCCTCTTACTGGAAATTCTTTATCAAGCTGCGCTGAGACGTACTTTAGTCAATCTGAACAACTACCGACGGTATTTAAAATAATTTCAGGTCAATCCTCCACTAAAGGCAGTAGTCAGACCTGGAGAAGCGGCGGCATAATGTTACAGCAACTTCCAGATCAACAAATGAAGCATGAAACTTTTACAGATTTAAAATTGAAAGAAAAAAATATTTTTCTGAGCGAGGATAGTGACGATTCTGAAAACTGGTCCCACGCTAAAATAATCTTAAACACTATTAAGGAGCTTGAGTTAGTAGGTCCCGAACTAGCCCCTACTACTGTTTTAAAACGTCTGTTTCACAAGGATCAATTGTCGATATTTCATACTCAAAATATTAAATTTGGATGCTCATGCAGTATAGAAAAAGTCGTAAAAACATTGTCAATCTATTCTTCAAAAGATATTAAGACTATGACAACTGATAAAGGGAATGTTACTGCAGATTGTCAATTTTGTGGACAGCATTATGTCCTTTCACCAAACGAAATAGGCTTTGAAGCTGAGGACTAGCCGTATTGTAATTTTTTGTGTTAAAATCTTTTCATGATAGATATTCAAAAAAGTCAAAAATTTCTTGTGCAAGAGTTAGGACCTATTCTCAGCAATAGCTCATTAATTAGGGAAAGTTCGTCTGATTTTGACCTTTTTTCGTCATTAAATGTTACGAAAATGACCTTCAAATCTGCGGCTGTTTTAGTGCCAATAACATTTGAAAATAAGGAACCAATGGTTGTCCTCACAAAACGATCAAAAACTCTTAAGGAACATTCTGGACAAATTGCTTTTCCGGGAGGCAAAGTAGAGAAAGAGGATTCTTGTGAAATGGAAACGGCGATCCGTGAAAGTTTTGAAGAAATTAATTTAAGTTCGTTGGATATAAATATCTTAGGTACGTTACCTAAGCACCTTACAATAACCGGCTATTCAATTAGGCCCTTCGTTGCAATAATAAAAAATGTAAAAAAAATGAGACCAACACCATCTGAAGTTTCAGAAATTTTTCAAATTCCATTAGAGTTTTTAATCAACAAAAATAATATGCAGATGCAAGACTTGAAATTTAATGGTCCCAAGAGATGTTATTATGCCATACCATATGGTCCTTACTATATTTGGGGCGCCACTGCACGGATTATAAAAACCTTGTCTGATTTGATTGAAAAAATGCATGAATAAGAAAAAAACCCCACAATGGAATTTGGCTTGGTTAAAGACTAAGTCTGTAAAATTAATCTGGAAAGTTTTAACCTCTAATGGAGCAAAAGTATACTTTGTTGGAGGTTGTGTTCGAGACACAGTGCAAGGAAAACAAATAAATGACATTGATATTGCGACGGATGCTTTGCCCTCAGAGGTAATAAGGTTAGCTAATGGTGCCGGTTTAAAAATTCTTAGGATGGGTATTTCACACGGTTCAGTTACTTTAGTAAATGAGAAGGACTGTTTTGAGGTAACTACTTTTAGATCTGACGTGGTAGCAAATGGCCGTCATTCAAGAGTAAGTTTTTCATTAAATATTTTAGATGATGCTAAGAGAAGAGATTTCACCATGAATGCTATCTATATGACTATAACTGGAGAAATAGTTGATCCACTTTCTGGCTGGGCGGATCTTGCAAATAGTCGGGTACGATTTATTGGAAAACCAGAGAAAAGAATACACGAAGATTATTTACGAATTCTAAGGTATTTTCGTTTTCTCGCAATTTATCAACAGCATAATATTTCAATAGATGAAAAGGTTGTTCGCGCTTGTGTTGAGGCTATTCCCGGTCTCAAGAGGCTCAGCAATGAAAGAGTTTGGGGCGAATTACAAAAAATTTTATCTGCAGAAAACCCATACTTTGTGTTAAAGGTAATGCAGGAATACGGTATTTTAGACGAAATTCTTCCTTTAGCACGAGTTGAAGGCCTTCAGCGATTTTTAAAAGTCGAAGATCAACTGACGATCAAATTTAAAGAGATTAATCGGTTAGCTGTATTAAATGTATCAAGAGTAAAATCGTGGATCGAAGTATTTCCATTAAAAAAAGAACAAAAAAAGTGGCTCGATGAACTTTTGGTTAGTTTAGGAGATAATTCTTCTTTAAGGGTGAAGGGGTACAAATATCAAACTAATATAGTAAAAACGAGTTTTATTATCTCTCAATTAGAAAAAGTTGTAACGATAAGTAATAACGATTTGGCTGAGATTGAATTTGGGTCATTACAGGAATTCCCAATTCAAATATCAGACTTATTAAATTTTTTTTCTCCCTCAAAGGATCTTGGAGATGAGTTTAAGAGATTACAAAATATGTGGTTTTCTTCTAACCTTGAGCTGACGCGAGCCGAATTATTAGCGGAGTTAAAAACAAACTTTTAGGGCCATTTCGCGATCGGTGGTAAACTCATTAAAACTGCCTCTGGATTATGACCTGTCTGTAGCCCAAATTGTGTTCCTCTATCATATACAAGATTAAATTCTGCATATCGTCCTCTTTTAATCAACTGCCAGTCCCGTTCTTCCTCGGTCCAACTTTCATTTAAGCGCTTTCTAGTGATTGGCACGTATGCATTTAGGAATGATAATCCAACGTCCTTAGTAAAAGAAAAGTCTGCTTCCCAATCTTGTGTGCAGTGATCATCGTAGAATATCCCACCAACACCTCTAGGCTCGTTCCAATGTTTTATTAAAAAGTACTGATCCGCCCATTTTTTATATTTAGGGTAGAAATGTTTGTCGTGAAGGTCACAGCCCTTTTTTAATTCATTATGAAAAAATCCAGTATCTTCATAATTGTTAACTATTGGATTTAGATCTGTTCCTCCACCAAACCACCAATCCTCTGGTGTCCAAAACATCCTAGTATTCATATGAACTGCAGGAGTTTTGGGTGATCGCATATGTGCCACTAGACTTATTCCTGATGCCCAAAATCGGGGGTCATTTTTTAAACCAGGAACTTTTCGACGCGCACTTAAACTTTTTTGGGCAGACTCTTCAAGCTGGCCATAAACAGTAGAAATGTTTACTCCGACTTTTTCAAATATTCGACCTTCTCTCATAATAGACATGGTTCCACCGCCACCATCTTCTACTGAATTACTTTTTCTTTTCGTTTCTTTTTGCTCAAATTTTCCTGGCTCAACATTTTTATATTGTCCAACAAAATAATTCCTTTCTAAAAATTCAAAGGATTTACAAATTTGATCCCTCAGTTCAGTGAACCAAGCTGATACTCTAATTTTTTCTTTCTCATTGATATTTTTATGCATATTAAACAAATCTCTTAATTAACATATTTTTACCTAATTTAACATGAACTTACAGCATCCTTGAGTAACTTCTCGATTTAATTAAAATTTTATTATCTACAAATAACTGGTAGTATACAAGTCCATTTAAATAGGAATAGATTCTCAATTTATTTTGTAGGAGTGTGGATGCAAGTTCGTTTGGATAAAGGTCTTGTAGAGCGTGGCCTGGCGAGCACCAGGACTAGAGCGCAGTTTATGATAAAATCTGGTGTTGTGCTTATTAATCAAAAGCTAGTAAATAAAACTTCATATCTTTTAAAAAAAAAAGATGATGTAAAAATAATGCGTGAGGTTAACCCTTGGGTAAGCCGGGCTGGGCTAAAATTGGAATATGCAATTGAAACTTTTAAATTGGCTCCTTTAAACGGGATTGCAATGGACATTGGGGCATCAACGGGCGGTTTTTCAGAAGTTGTTTTAGCATATGGTTGTAGTGAGGTTTATTCTATCGACGTTGGGCGACATCAATTAGATAAGAAATTGAGAGAAGACGTAAGAGTTTTTAATATGGAAGGAGTTAATGCTAAAAATTTATTATTATTTGATATACCTCAAGTCGATCTTATCGTATGTGATGCGTCATTTATTTCATTAAAAAAAGTGATCAAAGTGCCTCTTTTGTTTGGAAAGGACAATTGCCAGTTAATAGTATTAATTAAACCTCAGTTTGAAGTCGGTCCAAGGAATGTTGGAAAAAGAGGAATTGTTAAAGATTCAAAAAATCGGTGGGAGGCTTGTTTGTCTATAAAATCTTTTTTGGACCAAGAGGGGTGGCTAGTAACTCATCTTGCAGAATGCCCGATTTCTGGTGATCAAGGAAATACAGAATTTTTATTAGCGGCAAAAAAGAAAACTTAAAGATGAGTTTGGTACAAAAAACCTTGGCCAGAATTAGCAGACTTAATTCTAACGGTGTGGGTGAAATTTTAAATGACCATGACGAACCGATAATGGAGGTGCCTTTTGCACTACCACAGGAAATAATTGAATACTCTACTAGCAATTTGCAAAGTCATAATTTAATTGATATCAAATTCAGGTCACCTCATAGAGAAAAGCCCTTGTGTCGTCATTTTAGAGAATGTGGAGGTTGCTCTTTACAACACGCATCTGAAAATTTTGTGAAAGATTGGAAAAAATCAGTTGTTGTTAAATTGCTGGAAGAGAAAAACCTTTTTCCACAATTTCGCAAAACTTTTATAACACCTGAAAGAAGCAGACGCCGGGCTGTGTTCTCAGGTCGTCGTACCAAGAAAGGAACAATAGTAGGGTTTAATTCATCAAAGTCGGATGTAATAGTATCAGTTATAGGTTGCATAGTTGTAGATGAAAAAATTCTGTCTTTTTTACCCGGTATGAATCGTATCGCTGGATTGGGGTGTTCAAGATCTTCTGTTATAAAAATTCATGTGTCTAATTCAGAAAATGGGTTAGATGTACATGTTAAATCAGGAAAGCCATTGGATAAAAAATTGAGTATTGACCTTGCTGCAATTGCAGTTGACTATGATCTTGCGAGACTATCATGGGGTAAGGATTTAATAGCTATAAATCGACCTCCAGTTCAAATCCTTGGTAATGTAGAAATCGTCCCACCAGAAGATTTTTTTATGCAAGCCACTAAGGAATCAGAATTAAAAATGAGCAATGATGTTTGTGAATCGCTCGAGGGCGAGAAGACTATAATTGATTTATTTTGTGGGTTAGGAACTTTTTCATTTCCCCTAGCTAGGACAAAAAAGATTTTTGCGTTTGAACAATCACCTGAGATGCTAAAAACTTTAGTTTTGGCTTCGCGGCAGAATAGTAATCTCAAGCCTATTACCACAAATATTCGAAATCTTCATGAGAGGCCTGTTACCAAGGACGAATTGTTGGAAATAGACGGAGCGGTTTTGAACCCCACAAGAGCTGGAGCTAACAAACAATGCGCAGAACTTGCTCGGAGCGGTATAAAGACAATTATGATGATTTCTTGCAACCCAATTACGTTTGCGCGTGATGCGGAAATTTTGACCAGAGGGTATTACAATTTGGATTGGGTTAGGGTAGTTGATCAGTTCAGATGGTCTCATCACATTGAATTAGTTGCAAAATTCTCAAACAAAAATTGAATTACGAACCGACTCGACCTTGATTTTCTCCGTTTTGTCCCCGATGCAAAAGAAAGTGATCGAGGAGAACACACGCTACCATTGCTTCTCCAACTGGTACAGCACGGATTCCAACACATGGATCGTGACGGCCTTTTGTTATTATTTCGACTTGCTTACCTGACTCGGTAATAGTTCGTTTTGGTTTTAGAATAGATGAGGTCGGTTTAACTGAAAAACGCGTTACAATATTTTGACCTGTGGAAATACCGCCAAGAATTCCGCCCGCGTGATTGGATCCAAATGAGACATTTTCTTCATCAAAAAAAATTTCATCCGCATTATCTGATCCCGTCAGCAATGCAGCGCTCATTCCATCACCTATTTCAACTCCTTTTACTGCATTTATTGACATTAATGAAGATGTCAAATCTGAGTCAAGTTTTGCATATATTGGAGCTCCCAACCCGCTTGGTACACCTTTAATCGTTATTTCAATAATGGCGCCAATAGAATTCCCTTTCTTTCTCAATGAGGATAAATATTGCTCCCATTCATCTATTACGGTTTTGTCAGGACACCAAAATGGATTTTCGGAAATTTGAGAAAAATCAAGATTTTTGGCATTAATCTTTTTCTCACCAATTTGAATCATATAACTATAAATTTTTAAATTTGGTTGAAGAGTTTGTAGAGCTAGCTGAGCAATTGCTCCTGCCGCTACGCGTGCAGCGGTTTCGCGGGCTGATGATCGTCCTCCTCCCCGGTAATCTCTGATACCATATTTTAAATAATAGGTATAGTCAGCGTGACCTGGCCGGAATTTTTCAGATATATCACTATAATCTTGAGATTTTTGATCAGTGTTGCTGATTAATAGTTGTATGGGTGTTCCGGTCGACATACCATTGAAAACTCCAGACAAAATTGAGACTTTGTCAGGTTCGTTTCGTTGACTAGTAAATTTATTTTGGCCTGGTTTTCTTTTATCCAAGAATACTTGAATATCCCCTTCTGTGACCGCGACCCCCGGTGGGCACCCGTCAATTGTAGCACCTATAGCCGGGCCGTGGCTTTCGCCCCACGTTGTAACTTTAAAAATATGACCAAAGCTATTAACAGACATTTTGTCCTTTATAAGTACTTGGTTAGGATTTCAGTTTTCCTTTGTGCGGCGCCCACAATTTTTTATTGGTAAGGTACAATAGGACAAATAATACCGACAGGAATATAATTGCGGTGAACCCAAATTCCTTTCGTGCATTTAATTTCGGTTCGGCGGCCCACATTAGAAATGCAGTCACATCTTCAGCTTCTTGTTCTATCGTCGCTTCGGTTCCATCCGTATATTCAACATCATCACCCCAGAGAGGCTGCCCCAT
>MDTB01097859.1_pt1 | contig 14152 bp, 11 predicted proteins | sample 811161 | NCBI WGS metagenome assembly MDTB01 (sample SAMN05326650, study PRJNA326480) | marine metagenome | isolation source: seawater | place: Mediterranean Sea | collected 2009
CTGCTGTAGCTATTTTCATCCCTCTAGCAATAAATCTATGTCAAAGGTTCCATATTAGTCCAACTAAGGTATTATTACCTTTATCATATGCAGCTATTTTTGGTGGAACACTTACTTTAATTGGAACATCCACAAATTTAATAATTAGTGATTTTATGGAACAGCAAGGTCATGGATCATTTAGTATTTTTGAGTTTACTAGGGTTGGTCTTATTTTTGTTGTTATAGGTATAGTATATAATTTACTTATAGCAAGATTTTTCCTGCCATCAAGAGCAATTGTATCATCTCTAACTCAAAAATATCACATGAACAAATATTTAACTGAATTTAAGATTAAGGATGATTCTTTACTCGTAGGTCAAAGAATCGGAGATTTAAATTTAAGTGAAAAGTATGAAATTGATATTATTAAGATTATTAGAGGTGAAAAAATATTATCTATTAACTTAAATGAATTTACTATAAGAGTTGGAGATGTATTTCTTGTTCAAATAAATGTTGAAAATCTTATAAAATTTAAAAATGATATGAATATATCATTATTATCCGATATAAAAATGAACCAAGAAGAGCTTGAAGGAAAAGATCATGTTTTAGTAGAAGCAATCATTACTGAGCAATCATCAATCATTGGAAAGACATTATATCAATTTAATTTTAGAAGGAAATTATCTTCCTTTGTTTTAGCTGTAAAAAGACAAACAGAATTATTAAGAGAAAAAGTTGCACATATTAAATTAAAATTCTCAGATACACTTTTGATTCTCATCCCAAGAGATAAAATAGATCGCCTCAAATCTAATTCAGATTTTATCGTTATGGAAGAACTTGATTTGCACTTGAGGTATGAGAGATTTTGGTGGATGTCAATTCTTGTAATACCAATGGTTATGATTCTATCGGCATTAGAAATAATTTCTATAACTGAAGGTGCAGTTTTCGGAGTAATTACTGTTCTTTTGGTTAGAGCAATTACCATTCAGGAAGCATATAAGTCAATTAATTGGACTGTAATATTTTTATTAGCCGCTCTTGTTCCTATCAATAAAGCAATAATTAAAACTGGAGCAGACCAGTATATTGGACAAATGATCCAGAGTTTAGCTGAATATCTTGTTAGTTTTGGCGGCTCTGAATTTACAGTTTATTTATCTCTTTTATATTTTGTAACCTTTGTGTTATCTGCTTTTATGTCTAATGCAGCTGTTGCAATTATACTTGCGCCCATTGGGGTGTTTTTAGCTTCTCAATTACCTGTTCCTATTGATCCAAAACCATTTTTGGTAGCAATATGCTTTGGGGCATCAAATAGTTTCATGACTCCTATAGGTTATCAGACCAATTTGATGGTTTATGGACCTGGAGAGTATAAAATGAAAGATTTTATATATGTGGGTCTTCCGCTAACACTGATCTTTTGGTATGTTGCTGTTAGATTAATCCCAGTTTATTGGCCACAAATTCCTGCGTAGAATTTTACATTGTGTTACAGGAAATTCTAATATTATTCTAATCAAAATGTCATAATTTTAAGAAGAATTTTTTTTATTTTCATGAATATGAAATTTATTTGATTTTGAAGAAATTATAGGTAGTTTCAGTGACTTCAAAAGGCAAAAAAATTTTAAATATATTAAGGAGTATGATATGTCATTAAACAAGCTATATGTTTTTTTAACATTTTTATTTTCATCAACGTTTTTATTTTCTAACTGTCCAGATGGAACAGATGTTTGCTTATCCATAGATGGTGATAATTTGAATTACGAAAGTACAGCTGATATTGCTGGATTTCAATTTAGTCACGACGGCTGCTTAACTACTCCGTATGCTCAGGGAGGCGATGCAACCTCAGCAGGTTTCACAGTTTCAGGAAGTGGCTCAACTGTTTTAGCATTTTCCTTTACAGGCTCAGTAGTACCAGCGGGTACTGGAACACTTGTAGAGTTAGTTGGAGCTCCAACTGAAGCATGCCTATCTAATTTCATATTTTCAGACCCTTCTGGTGAATCTTTAATAGTAAATTTTTCTGTTGAACCCGTTTTAGGTTGTATAGATTCTGAGGCGTGTAACTTTGATGCCTCTGCAAATACAGATGACGGTTCTTGTACTTACCCTGAAGAAAATTTTGATTGCGATGGTAGCTGCGCTGTTGAAACTGATTGTAGTGGTGTTTGCGGTGGAGATGCTCTCGTGGATTGTGCTGGACAGTGTGGTGGTACTGCCGTTGAAGATGCTTGTGGTGTCTGCGATGGAGATGGCTCTACCTGTGAATATGGGTGTGTTGAGGGGACAGATGTATGTTTATCAATAGATGGTAATAATCTTAATTATGAAAGTGTTGTAGATATAGCTGGATTTCAATTTGGTCATAATGGATGTTTAATAGACCCATATGCTCAAGGAGGAGATGCGGGCGCTGCCGGATTTACGATTTCAGGTAGCTTATCAACTGTTTTAGCATTTTCATTTACAGGAGCTGTGGTCCCTACTGGATCAGGAACATTAGTTGAATTAGTAGGAACTCCTTCAGAATCATGTTTATCTGCATTTGTGTTCTCTGATTCCGCAGGAGCTGCCTTAGTAGTAAACTTTCCAATAGTATTTGTTGATGGATGTACTGATATGGCGGCATGTAACTATGATATGGACGCAAATAATGATGATGGTTCATGTGTATACCCTGAAGAAAACTTTGATTGTGATGGTGATTGTATCGTAGAAGTTGATTGTAATGGTGAATGTGGTGGAAATGGTGTCATCGATGAGTGCGGAGTTTGTGATGGTGAAGGAGTCTCATGTACAGTAGGACTTAGTTTAACTTTAGATGAGGAATCGGGTCATATGCTTGTACATATGGCAAACCCTATGGATGTAGCAGGGTTTCAGTTTGAAGTCTCAAATATCATAATTAATAGCGCTTCTGGAGGCACTTCAGCAGACAATGGATTTCTTATAAGTACTTCAAATACCAGTCCAGTTGTATTGGGATTTTCCTTAGAAGGAAATGTAATTGCTCCTGGTGAAGCAGTTCTTGTAGAGCTTGATTATACAGCAACATGGAATGAATCATGTATTTCAGAAATTGTTTTATCTGATGCTGCTGGAGGATCAATTTTAGCAAATTTTGTTGGCGGATGTCAAACATTAGATTATACAGTTACTGAAGGGTGTATGGATCCTGATGCATGTAACTATAATATGGATGCTAATAGTGATGATGGATCATGTGTATACCCTGAAGAAAATTTTGATTGTGATGGTAACTGTGCTGTAGAAGTTGACTGTGCGGGAGTTTGTGGTGGTGATGCTGTAATTGACGGATGCGGTGAGTGTGGAGGTGATGAATCCACTTGTACTGGATGCATGGATGATACTGCGTTAAACTACGATTCAGAAGCGACGATTGCATGTGATGATTGCTGCCAGTACCCTACACAAGTAAATATCGGCGTTTCAAATGTTTCAAGCGATGGTGTTGTTGAGGTCAATATGTCTAATATTAGTGCTGTTGCAGGATTCCAGTTTGAATTTGCTTCGACATGTGAAGTTGATATTAATTCAGGATATGGCGGAAGCGCTGAGGATAATGGATTTACTATTAGTACTAGTCCAGGAAGTATGACTGTTCTTGGTTTTTCATTACAAGGTTCAGTTATTCCAGCTGGAGATTCACCTTTATTATATCTTGATACAGACTTTGATTGCGCTGAAGGTTTATTTGGATTAGAAAATGTTATTATTTCAAATTCAAGTGGTGAATCAATGTCAGTGACTATTGCTGATCATTATGAATATTCATCAGGATGTCAAGATGAGACAGCTGCAAACTATGGTGAAGACGGTGATTGTGTTTATAATACGTTTTATGATGTTTCAATTAATCAAACAGGTGCATCTCATTTAGTGGCATTCCTTGATTCTATTGAAGGTCTTGAGGCTGGAGATGAGATTGGATTATTTGATATGAACGGAGTTATGGAAAGCTGTATTCCTGAAGAAGGCTGCGATACTGATAACGTACAATATGGTGAGGTACTTGTTGGAGCTGGAGTATGGGATGGTACCGCAAATGATGAGGGTACGGTAACATCTGTAGTAGCGGTGATGTCTCAGGACTTAAGTGATTTTAATGGTCCAATTTTAAATGGTGCGGTAGATGGTAATAATATTATTATTAGAGTCTATGATGTAAGTCAGCAATTAGAATACTCTACGACACTTACATTTGATATGGGTGGAGCATATGGAGATATGCTTTCTGTAGTTAGTGGATTAAGTCTCGATGGCGGGCTATCTAATGATGAAATGATACCTCATTTATTTAACTTAGATCAGAACTATCCTAATCCATTTAATCCTCAGACAATGATACAGTTTCATGTACCAAATTTATCTAGTGTATCAATAAATATTTATGATTTAAATGGTAAGTTGATTGATGTTGTAACAAATTCAGTTTATGCTCAAGGGACTCACTCAGTTACTTGGGATGGTATGAGTTTAAATAATGAAACGGTTTCATCTGGTGTTTATTTGTATAAAATGATTACTCCAGAGATTACGCTTTCAAAGCAACTTACTTTAATTAGGTAATAAAGTTTTAAATAAATTATAAACTTGAAAGGGCCGTTAATTTAGCGGCCTTTTTAAATTAACTTCTAATATGATTATAGTTTTTATTATTTTAATAGTATCCAACTTAATTTTACCATACTCAAACTTTATGTATGATCAAGATGATTGGTTTACGATAAAAAGCCTTGGGCAAATTCAATCATTTACAGAAACGAATCATAATGAAATTTTAGTTGGTACCACTAATGGTATTTTTATTTATGATAAACTTACCAATGATCTTTTTTATGATATGTATTTAGCAAGAGACTTACCATCCTTGAATATTAAAAATATTTTTTATGATAAAAATACTGACCATATATGGATACATCATTCAGAAGGAGTTAGCCTTAAAGCCTTTTCTTCCTTTTCATATCATCATCTATCTAGGTCTACACTAATTGAGCAAGGCTTATCCAATATTGATGACATTGGGAGCTCAGACAACTATATTTGGTTTAGGAGGGCAGATTATATTGTTGCGGCTAATCCCTTTTCAGGTAAATTTATACCAATTTCAAAAGTTGAAGACTCTGTTGATAGTATTGTCTGGGGAAGTTCTATGTTTGGATATGCAGGAGAATCTATAAATCTTTCTACATTTTATATTTCAGATACAGATTGGTCAATAGGTTACGGGCTAAATAATATTAATAATAAATATTTTGACTATAATGTTATTTTTGATTCTTATGGAAAGCAAATTATCCCTACAGTAAAGTTTATTGATTCAGATAATAATACATGGATTGGAACGGATATGGGTTTCATATTTTCTGCCTGGGGAAGATCAAAAAAACTCAATCATATTGAATCTGGATTACAGGGTGAAATAATATCTGATATCTATATAGATAAACAAAATAATTGGTGGTTCTATGACAGTCAGTATAAACGATCATATATTCTAAATGACTTAAGGATATATGATAAATCAAATAATTTTTTAACATTCTGGAATGAAGTTCAAGGAAAATGGAAAAATTATAAAACAAATGAATCTATAGCTATACAGAGTAATGATATAAATGATATGATTGAGTATGATGGTAACATTTTAATGGGGAGCTCATCTGGATTGATTAAGTATGATGGAGAATGGGAGCTTATGGATATAGGGGATGGTCTAATTGATAATTTTATTTTAGAACTAGAAGGTTCTTCTAATAGATTGTTTGCTCTAACCAAATCTGGAATAAATGAGATTCATGTAAATTCTTATTCTGTTTTACCAACAAACTTTAAGCTAATTAATGATTTAGAAATATATGACATGGCTATTATTGAAAAAGACTCTATTTATTTATGTTCAAATAATTATTATCCAGATAAAAAAAGCTGTATTGATGATTGTAAATACACCAAGCAATCCATCCAAGATTGTGAAAAAATAGAAATGAATGAATTGATTGTATCGACAAATAATGGATTGTATGCTGTTAATTTAAAATCTGATAAGATTATATACCTACATCCTAAATCATGTAAACAAATAGATGTAAATGAGTTAGATCTCTTTTGCTTAGATGAAGGGATTTGGAAAATTAATATTCTAAATTCTGAGGCTGGTTTTAAAAAAATTATTCAAGACAGAAATATTAGAAACTTTACTTTATCTGATAATTTCATTTGGACAAATTTATTTGATAGAGTGCGCCTAACAAACCTTGAGACTGGCGAAACATGGTACTACAATGATAATGATGGAATATTAGGAAAAAACATCTATAAAGTAGGCAATAATCAAGATTGGGTTTGGTTCCTTTCTACAGATGGAGTATCTCTATATAATTGGAGGAAATACCATGTTAATTAGAATTATACTAATTTGTTGTTTGTTTTTTTCTTGTTCTTTTTATAGTAAATCGATTGCTAAGAGAAAAATAAATGATACCTCGATTGTAGATGTTGCTACTAGAAGTATTTATAAATATGATCAGCAGATGTTCAGTCTTTCAATAAACTATGCATCTTCATATAGTAATTTTGTTTTCTATAAACAAAGTGAATTTTTTAAATCATCACTTCTAGCCATTATGCAAATTTATGATATAAAAAATGATTCAATTGTTATTCAAGAGTCATGGCCTATTGACATTACGCTGCCTCACAATCTTTATAAAAAAACAAAGTCAGATGAAAAACAAATTATTTTTATCAAAGATGATATATCATTAGTTGAAGGGGAATATGATTTAATCATAAATATTAAAGATTTAGATAGTAATAATTTAATAAAGTATAAAGAGAATTTAACTCTTCAAGCATCGGAAGGTTTTGGAGATATTGTGCTGTTTGCAAATGGGAATGAAATTGATGAAAAATTAAATATTGACCATAAAGAAGTAAGATTTGATTTTCAATATTTCGACAAAAATAGTAAGTCAGAAGATAAAATTATCAAAGAAGCTAAATTAGAGATTAGGAATAATGATAATATTCATAGTCAAGTATTTGATAGTTTAAAAATCAATCAAGATACCTATCATATTAATTTCTTCATTCCTGATGGTTTCTATGGTGAGATGATTATAGATCTTATAGTCAATGATCATCAAAAGTCTAAAACTATTATTCTATATGATTCAAATGTAGATTTATGGTCAGATGATGTGTATGAGATAGTTGGAGTAATGAGGTATATTTTTTCTGCTTCTGAAATGAGGAAAATGAAGAATCTTTCCGATAAAGAGAAGATTGATTATATTGTAGAATATTGGAAGAATAAAGATCCTAATAAAGAGACAAAGATTAATGAATTACTAGACGAATTAACTGTTAGGTTTAGATTTGTTAATGAAAATTTATCTGATATTTCTGGTAATGGTTGGACTACAGATAGAGGTCAGATATATCTAATGCACGGAAAACCATTCTCTGTTGAAAGATATTCAAATAGAAATAATGAGAATTTTGAAATTTGGAAGTATCAATCTGGTGAAGAATTTCTTTTTGAAGATAATAAATTTGGAAGCTTTGTATTGATTAGAAGATCAATTAGCTAGATGGAAATACGTAAATACTCTTATTCAAAAATTAATTTATTTAATAGTTGTCCGCTTAAGTATAAGTTTATTTACATTGATAAAAAGTATAAAAAAGATGAGAGCATAGAGGCTTTTTTAGGAAAACTAATCCATCAAACGCTCGAGTGGATTTATAAACAAAAAGTTAATCAGGATAAAACATATTTTTCACTTGATACCATAGTTAATTTTTATAAAGAAAAGTGGAATGACAATTGGCATTATAATATTTTAAAGTATAAATATATTAAGCAGACTAAAGTTGACTATTTTACAGCAGGTGTAAACTATCTTGTTAAATATTATCAAAATTTTGGACCAAATTTCAATGAACCTGTTTACAAAGTTGAAGAAAATTTAGAATTTGATTTAAGAGGCTATAAAATAAAAGCTATAATTGATAGAATCGATAAAGTTGATAAATATCAGATGGATATTATTGATTATAAAACTGGTAAAAAAATGCTCAATGAGAAAAAAATGAAGCAGGATATGCAAATGGCTATTTATGGTATAGGGTTGCTTGAAAGGTATCCAGAAATCAAGAAAATAAATTTATCTCATTATTATGTAGCTAATCATAAAACTGTTTCGGTTAGTTTATCAGATATTGACATTGATGAATTTTCAGATTCATTAGTTAAAAATATAGAAACTATAGAAAACTCAGAATCTGTAAATAAGTTTATACCAGTCGAGAGCAAGTTGTGCAATTGGTGTTATTATTGGAAAGAATGCAGTGCTAAAAAAAACAGTAATCCTTCTGAATACATTCGATAAATGATTAAATCAGTATCTATAAATGACCAAATTCTATACAATCAATATTTTAATTGTATTCGATATTCACTAAAGGTAATTTTAAGTACAGATTTTAGTACAATTCATATAGTTAATCATTCTTTAGCTTATAAAAATGTTCTATAATATCTGAAAAAATATTAAATAATTTTTCAAAAAATAACCAAAGGAGACAAAATGAAAAAAATGTTAATAATATTAACTTTAATATCTGGCTTTGTATTTTCTCAAGATTATGAAATGCCTGGACTGGGTTTATACGTAGGTGGTGTTATGGGGACTATAGGTGGCGAATTAGCTGAAGATATCGATGATATGGGTGCTGAAATGGGCTATGGCCTTGGAGGTCCATTACTTGGAGTAAGCTATGCAACTATGCTTGGAAATTTCCCAATTTTCATGGGAGCTGGGTTAGGTTCACGTATAGGAAAAATTGATTTTGACGGTGTTGAAGATCTTACAGGTGAGATGCAAGATGAACAGACTACATCCTTCCAGTACCTTGATTTTTGGGCTACAATGCCTTACCCTATTAATGATAGCATGAACCTTTATGGTGGAATGCTTTTCGGTATGCCGTTGAGCGGTACAACGAAAATGGATGATGAAGATGCAGAAGAACTTGCGGATGAAGCTTTACCAACAGGAATGGATTACGGTGTTATGTTTGGTTTGGGTTATGCTCTACCTGTAATGGATGGTGCTCTTGCTCTTAATATGGGATATGTACTTGGTCTTGCAACTCTTGAAGATGATATTGAGCCTGTTTCAAAATGGAACCATAGCGGTTTGTTCATGTCATTAAATTATGATATTCCAGGAATGTAAATTTCTGTAATAAGTTTTATATAAAAAAACCCCATTTAAATGGGGTTTTTTTATATTTGATTAAATTAAAAAGGAGGAATTAATGAAATTTGTTAAATATATATTTTTAAGCTTATTCGTAATTTCGTGTGATGGAGATGACCCGACTTCCTCTTCATCAACTACTTGTGACGCTGATTTAGCAGGTAATTGGATACTATCTGCATCAGGCAATATTGATGGTGGATGTGAGGGTGATCCACCTACTTCTACATCAAATGCTCATACTATCACATTAAATGATGATTGTACGTTCTCAACAAACGCGTACAGCATCATACCTGATTTTAATTGTGCAGATTCAACAAATAGTAATTCAGGTTATTGTTCGGGTTCATGGATTTCATCTAGTAATGAAGTTATTTGGGCGCCAGACTCCACTCTAGAAATTATGAATATGGATATATCTATTTATCTAAATGTAAATGGTGGTTTTACATGGAACCAAGATAAGACTAAATTAACTCAATGTTTAGAGGCTACCCAGGGTATAGAGGAAAATCCTATTGGTTCTTATAAAGAATACACTAAAAGTGAAGAATAAGCATATAAGTTTTATTTTAAAGACTAGTTTCCATTTTGAATTGTAAATAATTTTATATATTTCAAGGTTATGATTAAAACAGTCTATTCAGATAATGAGGTTTTATATAATAAGTATTTAGAATTAAGATGGCTACTATTAAGAAAACCATTGGGAGGTATCCGAGGTACTGAGCTAGACTCTATGGAATCAGAATCATTTCATAAAGCAGCATTCGATTCTAATGGTAACATGATTGGTGTTGGAAGAATTCACTTCTCTGGAAATACAGCACAAATAAGATATATGGCTATAATCAAACAGTTTAGATCAAAGGGTTTTGGCTCAAAATTAATAAAAGAACTAGAAAAAATTGCTGTAGAGAATGACATAAAAAAAATATTTTTAAATTCTCGAATCAAAGCTGTTGATTTCTATATAAAAAATGGATACAACAAAATAAAATCTGTTAAACCATCTTTTGGAGATATAATTCATTATAGGATGGAAAAAATATTTTAAAATTTATAATTTACTAATAATGAATAAGTCAATTAATAACATATTATGAGCTCTCCTTTTAAAACAGCAGCTCTTCATACATTAGGCTGCAAGGTTAACTTCACGGAGACATCTATGATAGCAAAACAATTTCAAGAAGATGGACTATCTCTTGTACCTATTGATCAATTTGCAGATATATACGTACTCAATACCTGTTCAGTTACAGAAAATGCTAATATTAAGTGCAACAGATTAGTCAAGAAATTAAAAAGGATTAATCCAAACGCTTTTATCGTTATTACTGGTTGCTATGCGCAGTTAAAGTCAGACGAACTTTCAAAAAATAATGATATAGACCTTGTTGTTGGTAGTGAAAGTAAGCTTAATATTCCAGAAATAATAAATAATGAAATGAATTTAAAGCTGGTTACATCTAAATTCGATAGCATTGAATCGTTTAGCCTTTCATACTCAAGTGGAGATAGAGTACGATCTTTTATAAAAGTTCAGGATGGTTGTGATTATAATTGCACTTTCTGTACAATTCCTTTAGCCAGAGGAAAAAGTAGAAGCTCAAAAATTAGTGAAATAGTAGATGTTGTAAATTCGCTAGATAGAAAGGGCTATAAAGAAGTAGTACTAAGTGGAATAAATCTTGGTGATTTTGGAAGCGGAAGTAATCAGAATTGTCTTCAATTATTCCAAGAAATTGAGAAATCAACATCAATTCCAAGAATCCGAATTTCTTCGATTGAACCAAATTTATTATCCGATAATATCATTAACTTGATCGCCTCTTCAAAAAGATTTATGCCTCATTTTCATATTCCTTTGCAATCAGGATCAGATAGAATTTTAAAATTAATGAAAAGAAGGTATAATGTTCGTTTCTATTCAAATAAAATAAACAAAATAAAATCTATTACTCCAAATGCATCAATTGGTGTAGATGTAATTGTTGGCTTTCCTACAGAAACTGATCATGAATTTAATGAAACATATAATCTTTTATCAGATTTAGAGGTGTCTTACCTACATGTTTTTACATATTCAGAAAGAGAAAATACAATTGCAATCAATTTAAAACCTAAGGTTGCACAAGAAGTCAGAAATGTAAGAAGTAAAAAATTAAGGGCATTGTCTGAATATTTAAAATCACAATTTATTATTAAAAATATGAATACCAACCACACAATTTTAGTTGAAGGAGCAAATGACAACGAACTTCATGGATATACAGAAAACTATATTAAATTTCATGTTAATAGTAATAGAATGAAAATTAATGATTTGGTAAACGTTAAACCTCTAGATTCATCATATGGGACAATTATTGGAAAGACAGTATGATTAAAAATCCTTTTATAGGTATTGCAGGAAATATTGGAGTGGGAAAGACTACATTTACATCTTTTTTAGCTAAAGAGTTTAATTTAAAAGATATATATGAGTCTGTTTCTGATAATCCATATTTATCAGACTTTTATGGAGATATGCATAGATGGTCATTTAATCTGCAAGTTTATTTTTTACATCATAGATTTGCCTCAATCATTGAAATAGAAAATAGTCACAAAGGATTTGTTCAAGATCGAACTATTTATGAAGATGTTGAAATTTTTTCTAAGAATTTACATGATATGGGCTATCTGGATGATAGAGATTGGAAAACCTATTCAGATTTATTTTTAAATATGACGAAGTTTTTGAAATCTCCTGATATTATAATATATCTTCGAGCAGATTTAGATGTACTTCTTGAAAGAATTAATAATAGGAATAGAGATTATGAAGCTACAATTGATCCAGAATATTTAAAGCGTCTTAATCTAATGTATGATGAATGGATAAAAAATATAACTTGGACAAAAGTTCTAATTATCAATACTAATACTTTTAATATTTTTAAGGACAAAGATACCTTGGAATCAATATTTAAAGATATTAAAGAAAAATTAAAATAAATGGATAAAGAAAAATTATTTTCAGACAAATGGGAAATGGTCATTGGACTTGAAGTGCACGTTCAATTAAATTCTAAAACAAAAATGTTTACTCCAACGAATTGGAGTTATGGTGAAAGTCCAAATACTCAAATATGTCCTGTAACACTGGGATATCCAGGAACTTTGCCAATGATAAATAGTGAGGCTGTACGAAAAGGTATTTTAATTGGGTTAAGTTTAAATTGCAATATTAATACCATTACTAAATTTTCTCGAAAACACTATTTTTATCCAGATTTACCTAAAGGTTATCAAATTACGCAGTTTGATAAACCGCTTTGTGAGGATGGATTTATTGATATTGAAAATAAAAAAATTAGAATTTTACGAGCACATTTAGAAGAAGATGCTGGTAAATCAATTCATACCTTAGAGGGTGATGCACTTATTGATTATAATAGGTGTGGAGCTCCACTACTCGAAATTGTAAGTGAACCTGATATGTCCTCTGCTGATGAAGCCATGGACTATTTGAAATCATTAAAAGAAATAATTAGTTTAATCGGTGCATCAGATTGCAATATGGAGAAGGGTAATCTTAGGGTAGACTTAAATGTTTCTGTAATGCCTATCGGATCAAAAACATTTGGGACTCGTAGAGAAGTTAAAAATGTCAATTCATTTAGAAATGTAGAGAAAGCAATTCACTATGAATACAATTATCAATGTTCAAGGATTGAATCGGGTAAAGAGATAGATCAAGAAACTCTTCTTTGGGATGACAATAATGAAGTGACTAAATCAATTAGGACAAAAGAGGACGCACATGATTATCGTTACTTCCCCGAACCTGACCTTCCCCCTTTAAAAGTTTCAAATGAATTAATTCAAGAAATTAAAAATGCTATGCCTGAGCTACCAAATCAAATAAGGATGGATTTATTTGAGAAGTACAAATTAAATAAAGATCAAATAGATTATCTTTTAGGTAACAGTGAATTATTAAATTATTATAGGCAGCTATGCGGCGAAAGCTTTAAAAATTCAATTAAATATTATAATTGGCTTAGTATAGAGGTTGTTAAGTACTTGAAAGATAAAAATTTATCTATTTTAGAATTTCCAATACCAATTAAAGATCTAAGGCAATTAATAGACCTAGAAATTAATAACAAAATTGATCATTCAATGGCAAAAAAAATATTTTCCAAACTTGTAAGCTCTGATCAAAAATTTTCTGAAATAATTAATGATATTCCAACAGAAAATAACAGTTCTGATGACTTGAAAAATTATATCAACACCATTCTTGAAGAAAATCAAGAAGAATATAATAGGTTAATTAATGGCGAGACTGAACTTGTTAACTTTTTTATCGGCCTCGTAATGAAAGCTTCTAAAGGAAAGTACAGTCCTGCTCATATTAGTAAATTTCTAAATGAAAAATTTAATGTTTGAGCCTGTAATTGAACGCTTCCTAAGCTATCAGAAATTATTCTTAGATATTAGTAAGAGTACAATTGATTATATACAGAACTTTTTAAAGAATTTTAATCAATATTTAATTTTATATTTTAATAAGATAAAATATAAAATTGAGTTTAAATATAAGTGCTACGTACTAGGTAAATATCTAGGAAATATAAACTCTAATAAATATGATTTATCACATGACAAGGATTTTTTGATGATGATAGAGAAAATAAAATTCATAAAAGAACAAATAGATCGAAATAGTATTGAGATTTCTAAGTTAAGTAATATTAAGCTCTAAAACATTTATTTGTTTTATATATTTATGTTTATTTTTAATTTCAATAATAGTTATTGTAGATATGAAAAGTAAAAAGTATAAAATATTA
>MDTB01030708.1_pt1 | contig 14151 bp, 16 predicted proteins | sample 811161 | NCBI WGS metagenome assembly MDTB01 (sample SAMN05326650, study PRJNA326480) | marine metagenome | isolation source: seawater | place: Mediterranean Sea | collected 2009
AGTTTGTGATAATTTTTGGTAAGTTTTTTTTGAACTTTTGGTAACTAAAAATAAGCAATCTAAATATTTTTTCTTTTCCATTTAAATAGAAATGTTATTTAGAGCTCTTGTAATTTGTAAAATTTTATTTTTTTTAAGCGTTGGATAGTTACCAATATAATATCCAAAAAAATGAACATGTTCTACCTCGGAAAAATTTTTTAAATTAATCCCTTTTAAATAAGGTTTTAGATAAGGTTGTCTCAACTGATTCCCTCCTCCTGCATTCCCTCTTCTAAATTCTATATTGTGCTTTCTTAAAGTAAGCTCAAATTTTTCTCTAAACTTAAAATTTTTATTTTGAAAAATTACAGGAAAAGCATAATTAGAGCTTCCCTTAATATCATAGTTGGTTCTATATTTTAAAGGATTCAATAATTTTAAGAAAAGTTTTAAATTTTTTGTTCTTATACGATTATTTCTATTAAGTCTTTTAAGTTGATTTAATCCTATTACAGCACCAATTTCATTATTCCTAAAGTTGAATGTAGGATGAAGAAAAATAAACTGTGGAGATAGTTTAGGATATTTTCTTATAATTTTTTTTTCAAATGTATAGTTTTTAGACTCGCGTGACATTCCATGGGATCTAAAAATTCTTGCCTTTTCATAAATCTTTTTATCGTTTGTGCATACCATGCCACCCTCAATTGTAGACATATGGTGAGCATAATAAAAAGAAAAGTTTGATATCAAACCAAAAGTTCCTAGTTTTTTATTTTTAAAGGTTGCACCATGAGATTCGCACACGTCCTCTATTAGCATAACTTTTTTATTTTTAATCTTTTTTAAAATCTTTTCTGATAATCCATTAAAACCTTGAACGTGTGTAATAAAAACAGCAAGGGTATTTTTGTTAATTTTTTTTAGGACCTGATCTTCATTCATTGATAGATTTTTTGGGTCTATATCTACAAAAACAGGTTTAAAACCACTCATAATTACTGAATTTATATCTGAAACCCATGTAAGAGTTGGAACTATAATTTCTTTTTTTTTTGGAGATAGGCTCTTAAGAATCAACATGCTGATAAAGTTTGCAGAAGAACCCGAATTAACAAAAACACTATATTTTACACCAAGCCATTTAGACCATTTTTTTTCGAATTCTAAAACTTTTTTTGATTGTGTAAGCATAAGATTCTTTTTTCTAATTAATTTTCTTACCGCATTCATATCGGAATTTAAAAAATTGTTATGCATTAACGGATGATTAATTTTCATTATATTTTTTTATTAATTTATCAAAAATGATTTCACTACCTAAATTTGTAAAAGTAAAAGGAATATTAACTAATTTTTTATTTTTTTTAAAAAAGTTTTTTCTTTTATTTTTATTCATATACATTAACAAAAAACCTCCTCCTCCAGCACCTAAAAGCTTTCCTCCCAAAGCTCCATATTTCATTGCCAAATCATATATTTCATTAATTTTCGAATTTGTTATTAAATTGCTTAGGGCCTTTTTTTCTGTCCAGGCATCATTTAAAAGTCTTCCAAAATCATCTATGTCACCATAATTTAATATTTTTTCTCCTTCCCCAACATATTCTATAATTCTTTCAATATGATCTCTTTTAACTGTTGTAAGCTTATTTACATACTGATTAGCAATTTTATGTGCTGTTCTATTAATCCCGGTATAAATTAAAACTAGATTTTCGTTTAATCTTTGAAGATTTTTTTTTGATTTAATTTTTTTAACATTAATAGAATCGTTTTTATTGAATATTATTTTGTTAAAACCTCCAAAAGAAGCTGAGGTTTGATCTTGGGACCCAACTACCTCTTTCATGACTTTTTGTTCAAAATATATGCTTTTATTTGCTAACTTAGATTTTGTTAATTTTACATTCTTTATTTTGTGTAAAGCATTCATTAAACCAACTGTGAAAGAAGAGCTAGACCCCATACCACTTCTTGCGGGTAAATCACCATAGTAGTGTATCTCTAATCCATGTTTGATGTTTAAATATTTTAATAATTCTCTAACAGCTCTGTGATTTATTTCATTAATTCTTTGAACGTTTTCAATTTTTCTCCAAACTATTCTGTACTTGTGTTTAAAATACTCTGGAGAAAAACGACATGAAATAAATATATATTTATCAATAGTGGTTGATAAAACTGCTCCACCATTTTTTTTATACCATGAAGGGTAATCGCTACCACCACCAAAAAAAGATATACGATAAGGAGTTTTAGTAATTATCATGTATTTTATTTCTCGTTATAATAATCTCCATACTCTACTAAAATAGTACTTTTTCCGTCTTCTCTTGTAAGTGCTTTTTTGTAGGATGGGAAGATATCTGACGCTTCATCTAACCTAATAATATCTACTGTAGTCAAAACTTTTTTAAATGCTTCAGTAAAATCTCCGATGTGTTGATGTTGAGGATGAAGTGGTCTTTGGGACCCAATAGAAGTTCTTATGATTACTTTTGTTTTAAACATGCCCTGAGACATAACATCAAACTTATCTAAGTGATTAATTAGTTGGTTAGCAGCAAGCAAAAGAAAATTCCATCTAGGGAATATACTAACTGGAACATAATTGTTTAATGCAAGCCCATTTGTAATTCCAAGTTGCATCTCTTCGGCAACAGGAAGTTCGTAAAGTTTTTTTTTAGGTATGTTTTTTAATGTATTACTCATTGCAGTACCCGGATATTCAACAGCTTGCCCAACAAATAGTGTTCTAGGGTCTTTTCCTAAAAAATCCATTGCTTTAGTAAGTTCTTCTGAATATTTCATAAAGTTAAAATTGCACTCTACTTCCCGCGCCAGCATGTGGCCACTTTGATTTGTAACTATAAAAGGTAACAAATTTATCGTTAACTCCCTCATAGCTTAATTTTTTTTGCATCCAAGTCTTTCTTGTGTCAGTACAGACTGATTTTTCATTGTCCTCAACTACAAAGTGGATAGGTAAATCAAAATTTCTACTGTACTTTATGCATTCATGAGCAATTCCTGTCTCGGATGTCATTTCTCCCATAAAACAATAAACCATAGTATTCCTCTCATTTTTAAGCTTTAAAGACATTGCGGTTCCAACTGCTATAGGTATTGAACCTCCAACTAAAGCTGAAGAATATATTTTATAATCTGGAAAACACAATGATATAGATCTGCCATCAAGAATTTCTTTTTTTATTACATCTTTTGGCACTCCTTTTAGAAGACATTGATAATGAGACCTCCAACTACAAAAAACCCAGTCTTGTTTTTTGATTTTTTTAAAAATATTAATAATTTTTTCTTCATTTCCTTGATAAAGGTGAACTGGTGACAAAATTTTTCCTTTATTAAACAGAGAGGCAATTTCTTCTTCAAAATCTATTAATTCTTTTTTATCCATTTTATTTTTTTCTTATTTTTTTAGAAATAATAACTCTAACTTTATTAATAATATCTAATGCCGATGGTGGAAAATTACTGGTCTTAACTGTATAGCCAGCTGATTTATCCTTTAGACCCATGACGTTTACTGTTTGATCGGTCTTCTCATTTATCTTGTGTGCAAGAGTTCTCAATATGCCATCCACATAATCATTATCGGTCATTAAAACTCCGTATTTAGATTTTTTGATGGCATTTATCCATTTTTTTTTAAGAACAAATGGCTTTAATTCAAATAAATGAATAATTCCAACCCTGTATCCAAGTTTATTTAAATGATTTTTAGCTTTTTCCGCCTCAAAACGAGTTACCGATATTGGCATCAATATTATATCTAGGGCTTTTTTAATTGTATTTTTAAATTCTAATTTATTTTCATAACTTCTTCTATGCTCTGAAATATAAAACACTTCATCTTCTTGCATAAATTTTTTATATATTTTTAAGTATTCCTTATTACTCATTGGTGAAAAAATTTTTATTCCAGGCATTTTATAAAAAATTGAAATGTGACTAGAAGTGGATACAGGACCAAGTCCTCCTTCGTTTGAAAGTCCTCTAATAAACATGGGTGCTGGCTTGTCCCATATCTCTTTTGATTTGCAAGCGTAATTAGCTATGAAAATACAATTAAGCCAATTATATCCCTGATATCTTATTATATAAAAAGGTCTTCTTCCCACCAATGCGGAACCGGTAACCATACCTCCGTTTGCAACATCTGCTAGTGGCAATTCAATAACGCCATCTTTTTCATATAATTCAGGTAAAGTTCCAGCTACCCACCCAACACCTGTTAAATTCTGACCAAAAACTTGGCCTTTAAATTTTTTAAGATGTTTAAAAGTTATATTTTTTATAGTTTCTCTAAGCGCTGTTGCCATAATTTTTTAATTCTATTTTTTATTTTATTATCGATTTCTACAGCTCTTTTTCCTAAATATTTCATTTCTTTGCCCAATCTATCACCAAAAACCTTTTCGTCCTCACCAGCACCTGCGTGCCAATATAGCCTTTTTGTATGAACATTTATGAATATAGGTTTTTTAAAAATATTTTTTTTTAAAATTTTAAAAATTTTTTCTGGATTATCTTGTGTATCATAAGAGTCTAATTTAAATGCTTTAGCTACATCCTTGGCTTTCCAATCTCTTCTATCTTCTTTTTTGGTTAAAACTGCGTAATTATTATCTTCTACCACAAAAAGAATTGGCAATTCTTTTTTTTGCTGCCCAGCTCAATGATGCTAAAACATAATCTTCTTCTACAGAAGCATCTCCTAAAAAAACTATTGTAGGCTTTGAAGAAGAAAAGCAAGCACCAACGCCCATGCAGGCATTGCTTCCCATAAGACCTTCGTGTCCAAACATATTAATTTTTTTTGAACTTATTGATAGAGAGCCACCCATGCCCCTGGTGCATCCAGACTTCATTCCTAGCAGTTCATCTATTAACTGAGTTACATCACCACCAAAAGATAAATAAATCGAGTGTCCTCTGTGCTGTCCAAATAACATTGGTTTTATCTTTTTGTTATGAACTAATTGAGCAATCGATGATGGCACATATTCTTGACCAGCAGACAAATAAACTGGAAAGTTAATTTTTTTCTCTTGAACTCTTTTATATACTTCATTTTCAAAATGTCTGCATAATGAAGCTTTTTTGAATGTCATGAATCTATATTCTTTAATATTCAACTTAATCTCCTAATAATTTTCTTTTTAACTTAATTTTTGTAGTATTTTTAATATTATCTACTGCTTTTGAACCAAATTTTTTATTTATTAAATTTAAATATTTTTCATTAGTATGATATTTCATCCAGGCCTCATCTCTAAATTTTAGAATTTCTGCCGCTGAAAGTTTTGATGTTGATAAATTTTGTGTATCATAAGAATGTTGGCTATATCCTGAATATGTTTTAGGTAGCTCTATCCCATTTTTTTTTGCATCTAGATAGAGAGGACTTCCTGGATAGGCCATAGCGGAATAAAAATTAACCATTTCTGAATTTGTTTCTTCAGCAAATGAATATGTGAACTTTAAACTTTCTTCTGTATCTTCAGGCAATCCAAAAATATAGTTTGCGGCAACATTAATTCCAGAATCTCTTATACTGTTTATGACATCAATTATTTTCACTTCCTTATAAGAGTCTTTGTGAACCTCTTTTCTCAAAACAGTGTCTGGGTTTTCAATCCCGAGTCCCAACCAATTAACTCCAGCTTTTTTGAGTTTTTCTAAAAATTGAGGTTTGCAAGTATCAATTCGAGAGTATGCCCAAATATTAAACCCATAATTTCTCTCTATTAAAAGATCGCAAATTTTTAAAAAATGATTTGGATTTAGTACAAAAAGTTCGTCTGCAATTTTAACATTTTTGATACCCAATTTTGCAATATGATCAAACTGCTTAATTATAAATTCAGGTGACCACCATCTAAACATATTAGAGTCTTGTGAGGAGATGTTGTCAGCATGATTCATTCTATTAATAATGTTTATCATGCAGAAAGAACATTTGTACGGACATCCTAAACTTGTATATAGAGCTGCAAAGGGTTGTTTTTCAGAATTGTTTGACCAGGAATGCCATCCAGCTGTTCTATATTTTGATAAATTGGGCAACAAATCCCATGCAATACCTGGAAGGTCCTGCTCTAAAAGATTTTTTGGAACAATCGATTGAGGTTCATTAATAAAAATTTGGTTTTCCTTATTTCTAAAACCAATACCCTTAACTTTCTTAAGATAAGTTTCGTCATTTAAATTTTCTACTTTTAACAAATTAGAAATTGCATAAACACCTTCGTTTAAAGCAACAAAATCTATGCTTTCTTCATCTTTTAAAGTTTCTTTAGGTAAGGCAGCAACATGTCCACCAACAAATAATATCTTTATATTTTTGTTAATTTTTTTAAGTTCTTTTGATGTAATGGTGGCTCCTTCCATATTTTGTGAAGATGCCGAAGGTTGCTGACCATAAACTACAAAACAAGCTATTTTGGGTTTTGCTTCACTAATTTCCTGTGCACTTTTTATAAAATCAAGTCCATTTACTTCACAATCAAGAATTTCAACTTTAAATTTTTTGTTTCTACAATGATTTGCTAACATTCCAGCCCAAATAGGTGGTTCAAAAGCTGAATGGTCTTTACTTAAATCTTGATAAATTTTTTTAGAGGCGTTTGTGTGTACAAATAGAATATCTAAACTCATTTTATGAACTCCTGTATTCGTCTTTATATCTGTTTTTTCCAGCACCTTTAGTTTTTAAAAGTCTGATGATCGAAAACCAAATAATATTTAAAATTGATTCACTAAACAACATAAGTTTTACAAAGATATTCGTCTTATTAGCTAAAAATGCAACTTCTTTTAAGAGAAATATTGATTCAAAAATTTTTGAAATTTTTAAATTTTTTAAAAGAATTTGTTTGGCACATATCCTTAGATACCAATATGGTGCTATAATTTGATACCTTGGTTTTTCTTTTACTTGTTTATTATCCATTTTATTTAAAAAGTCATAGGTCTTTTGGAAAGACTTTTCTTCTTCGTAAAAATTTTTTGTTTTATTAGAAAATGTTTCTGTATAATTATTTAATGACTCTGGATTTTTTAATAAATCTTTAATCTTTTCAACGCATTCTTTTTTATTATTAAACTCTATTAATTCATTTTCCTTATACAACAATCTATGGTGTGGTGCATATTCTGTAATACATGCTGTTCCACAAAGACCTGATTGTATAATTCTGCCCTTTAATTGATATTGATATTGAAAAACATTTTTTTCAGGAATATTCATAATTTTGCCCCAGGTGGTCTTTGAAAAGTTTATAACAATTTTAGATCTGCATATCAAACTTACAAGTTCTTCGTCTGACACACGGTTTTCCTCATTGTTGCCAACTACCTTAATTTTAATACCACTTTCTTTTATAAAGTTTATAAAAATATTTCTATTTTTGTTCACTTTGCCGAAGAACAGGACTTCGATATCTTTTTTTAATTTTAGATTTCTATAAAAAGAACCATCGGACTCTAATATCATAAAGGATGCTGGGCATCCTATTTCGTTATATTTTAATTCTGAAACCGGACAACCTGTAACTACAAAATTACATGAGTTTGATGTTATTAAATTAAAATTATGTCTTTCATAATCATCCCAAGTAACCATTACTTTCTTTACATTTTTAATTTTTCTTATGAAAAAAACATTTACAATTTTTTGATAATCTATATCAAAAAAGACAATCTCAATTTTGTTATTTTCAATAAAATTATTTATTTCAGATAAAGTTCCAAAATAGTTTTTTTTAATTTGATCTAAATATAAATATTCAACTTCATAAAATTTTGAGAGTTTATTTATAAAAAATTTATTCCAATGCCAAGATGCTTTAAAAAGAATTAATATTTTTTTTTTCATCTATTGTTTAGAGTTTTGGTAGCGGGGAGTGGATTCGAACCACCGACCCCAGGCTTATGAGTCCTGTGCTCTAACCAACTGAGCTACCCCGCCTTGATCGATATTATATAATAGTTTTATTTTGAGGTTTCAACTAAGATTTGTTTAGGCTGTAACAATTAGACTTTTGGTCTGTACCAAGATTTTTTTCCTATCATTGAGTTAAATAAACCAGAAAGTCTAAAATAATATATTTTACTTTTACGACCCAAAATCGAATAAATTAAAAATTTCAGACCGGTATTAATAAGTTTGGGAGTAAAAATAATTAAAGATTTTAAATTTCCATTGTGTTTTTTATGATAATAAAAACTAGACCACATCCAATGCCAATTTCTATTATATTCTAATTCATTGTCATCGGGTATCTCTACTGATTTAGCACCCTTGTGATCAATTTCTATATTAGGTAATAAATAAATTTTATTATTATTTTTTATAACTTTACGGCACAAATCTATATCTTCAAAATACAGAAAAAAATTTTCGTCAAAGAAACCTATTTTATTAAATTTTTCCATATTAAAAAACATTGCGAAACCTTTAATGCTTTGAACCGATATAGGATCTGAAGATAATATAGATTTTTTTTTATCATAATCGGTTTGTATATAAGGTCCCAAAATTGCAAAATCTTTAATAACATTTGAAGCCTCTAAAAATTTCTCAAGTGTATTTTTTTTCAATATAGTATCGGGGTTCAATACTAGAGCATATTTAGTTTTGACAATTTTTAAGGCTAAATTATTAGATTTAGAATAACCAATATTTTCATTGGTTAAAATAAATTGTAAATTTTTATAATTATTTTGAAGTTTTGCTTTAAGTTTTTCGTTTCTAGAATTTTCAACTATAATGACTTTGCATTTATTATTAATTGAATTTAAACACTCAATTACTTTTTTTTCGCTAAAAAAAGTTGTTATAATTATTGTAATATCATTTAAAAACATCATTCAGACACAATTGATTTTTAGATAATTATATTTAATAATCAATTATATTTATCATTTGATTTTTGCAAATTAAATATGAAAAAAGTTATAGTCACTGGTGGCTTAGGTTTTATTGGGAGTAATCTAATAGAATACTTGATTGGCAAAAACTATTTTGTGATAAATATTGATAAATCTAGTTATTCAGCTAACCCCTATAACCTAAAGCATTTTAAAAAAAAAAAATATGTATTTTACAAGATTGATATAGGTAATAAAAAAAAATTATATCAAATTTTAAAAAAATATAGACCAATTGGAATTTTTAATTTAGCAGCTGAAACACATGTGGATCGTTCAATAGATGATTCAAAAAATTTTATAAAATCAAACATAATAGGTGTGTATAATATTCTCGAAGTTCTTAGAAAGATTAAAAAAGAAAAAAAAATTAATATAAAACTTTTACATGTTTCTACAGATGAAGTTTACGGAGATTTAAAAAGTTCACAAAATGCATCTGAAAGTTTTAATTATAATCCAAGTTCACCTTACTCGGCATCTAAAGCAAGTGCGGACCAATTAATCAAAGCGTATATACGAACCTATGGTATAAAATCGACTATTGTAAACTCTTGTAATAATTATGGGCCTAACCAATTTCCTGAAAAGTTCATTCCTAAAATAATTTTTAATTTATTAAATAATAAATCTATACCTGTTTATGGAAAAGGAAATAATCTTAGAGAATGGATTTATGTTAAAGACAATTGTGAGGCTTTATATAAAATATTTAAAAAAGGAAAAATTGGAGAGAATTATAATGTTGGTACAGGGATCAGATTAAGAAATATTGAGCTTGTTAAACTGATATTATCTATAGCAAAAAAAAATAATATCTCTTTGAGGAATAAAAATAAAATATTGTATGTGAAAGATAGGCCGGGTCATGACAAAAGGTATGCTTTAAATTCAAATAAAATTAAAAAAAAACTTGGCTGGAAACATAAAACTTCTTTGAAAAAAGGTTTATCTCATACAATTGAGTGGTATTTAAAAAATAAAAAATTTTTTGACAAAATATCAAATAGAGATTTCACAAAAAGACTAGGTTTAAAAACATAAATGAACAAAAAAATTGTTATAACGGGTGGCAGCGGAAGATTTGGTCAAGAAATTAAAAAAATCCCTTCAAATTACAAAATTTTTTACCCATCAAGTAAAATTTTAAATATTACAAATGAGCTTAGTATAAAAAACTATTTAAGGAAAATTCGTCCAAAATTTTTACTTCATATAGCGGGTATGTCTAGACCAATGAAAGAACATGAGGAAAATATTTCAAAAAGTATAGAACTTAATATAATTGGAACAGCAAATATAGTTAAAGTTTGTTCCTCTATGAAAATAAAATTAGTTTATATATCAACTGGATATGTTTATCCGGGGAAAAAAGGAAATTATAAAGAAACTGATCCTTTAAGACCTTGGAATAATTATGGTTGGTCAAAATTAGGCGGCGAAGCAAGTGTGCAGATGTATAAAAATTCATTAATCTTACGTGCAAATATTAGTCAATCACCGTTCGTACATAAAAAAGCTTTTAAAAATATAAAGATAAATTTTTTATATCAAAATGAAGCAGCAAGAATTATTTTAAAATTAATAAATAAAAAAGGTATAATTAATTTAGGAGGTAATTCAAATTCTGTTTACGACTTTGCCAAAAGAACAAATCCAAATGTTAAAAAAATATATTTAAGAAATAAGAAGTATCCAAAAAATTTAACAATGCATACTGGTAAATTAAAAAAATTAGTAAAAATATAATAATGAAAATAATTAAAACGAATTTTTCAGGTTTAAAAATTATAAAGTTAAAAAAAAATCTTGATAAACGTGGCTACTTAGTCGAGACTTTCAGAAAATCTAAAATTTATGACAAAAACTTAGTTTTTGATTATTCAGTTTTTTCAAAAAAAAATATTATCAGAGGTTTTCATTTTCAATACAAGCAATCACAAGCCAAGTATATAACTGTTTTGAAAGGTAAAATATTTGACTGCGTTATCGATTTAAGAAAAAATTCAAAAACCTTTGGAAAAGTATTTAAAATTATTTTGTCTGAGAAAAATTCTTTATCTTTATATGTTCCCCCTGGTTTTGCACATTCATACTTAACTCTCGATAAAAGTAATATCGTTTATTATAAGCTTTCCAACTATTATTTTCCAAAATTTGAAAGCGGTATTATTTGGAACGATAAGGATCTTAAAATTAGATGGCCAATTAAAAATCCTTTGTTATCAAAAAAAGATAGAAAACTCCAATCTCTAAGAAGCTTTTTAAAAAAATTTAAACATTTGTAGACTAAACAAAATAATTCTTTTCAGTTGACTTTGTATTACAAAGTTGTTCTTATTAACCCAAAATGAACTAATAAATTTTTGAAAAAAAAATGGACAAAAATTTAAATCTTGACAATAAAGTAATACAAAAAAATTTTGAAGATAATTTTTCTAAGCTCTTACCAATTTTCTATGAGATGCAAAGCACATTCCTTTCGGGTATATATAAACGTTATGGAGATTTAGAAGGTGGTCAGATAGTTATATATTTTGCTAGAGACTTACATCTGAGATTGATGAGAAAAAGAGAAGATGACTTAAATTTTGACCTTTCATTGGAAAAATTTTGGTTCAATCATCAAAATACCACTCAAGATAAGCATAAAATAATTGCTGTTTCAAAATATACTGGTTTACCAAAAGAAACAACTAGAAGAAAGATATTGCTTCTTACTAAAGACAAACATTTAAAGAAGTCCCCTAGAAATAAAGTATTTTGGGAACCAGCATCGCAGTATAAAGAAACTTATATGACAATCATAAAAGAACAGATTACATCTTTGTCTAAGTTTTTATTCGAGCAATCTAAGTTTTTAGGTTTGAATACCCCATTTGCTAAAATCTATAAAGAAATAGAAAAAAATTATTGTTTTTATTGGTATCACTATTTGAATGCTCAACTGGAATATATGAAATATTGGCAATTAAAAACAAAAGATTTAGAAATTCTTCTTATTGGTTTGCAAAGTGTAATACAGTCATTGAATTATTTAAAAAAAAAGGCAGATTTGAATAATAATGAGATTAAATATCCTGATATTAGTGCTACTTCAGTTTCTGAAGTTACTGGCATACCAAGAGCAACATGTATTAGAAAACTAGATTGGTTATGTAAATCCAAATTTGTCAAAAAAGATTTGAATAATAAGCGATACAGGCTTTCTCATGACAAAAATTCTGAAAGTAATTTAAATAACCCATTAACAAATGTTAATTCAACAATTAAAATTTTTAGTGATTTCTCTTTGATAATTTATAAAGCTTTAAATACATAAATTATCTTAATATTTACAAAGTTAAAATTATTCCAAAAACCGCAACTGCAGATAACGCTGCAGCAGAAATAGCTATATTTTGCCTTTTAGATTTCTTCTCATCATCCTTAACTCTTCTCATGAGATTGTTTAAATCTACCTTTGGATTAGTTTCCTTTTCCACAGACTCTAGTGTGTCTTGCTTGTTGTTTAAATTACTTCCCATAATCTAATTGAAGCACAATTTATTAAAATTTAAAATATTTTATAAGATTATTATGAGCCAATACTGTTATTTAATTGTTCAAAATGGGTTATAAAACCTGAATTTGGCTTAATTAATCTAAATGGACTTGTTGTAATTACTAATTCCTTTTCTTAATTTTTCCATTATTTCATCGATTTGTTTTTTTTCACAAATAAACGGAGGAGCAATAATTAAACAATCGCCAGTTGCTTTAAAGTTTACACCTGCCTCATAACAATGTTTGTAAGTTAAAAAACCTGCCTTTCCTGGTTTCTCAGACATTTTAATATCAATTCCACCCATCATTCCATATCCTCTAATATTTTCTATACATTCAATATCTTTTAATGAAAATAATCCATCAAGGAAATAAGAAGACAAATTTTTAGCTCTATTAAAAATATCTTCTTTTTCAAAAATATCCTGAACTGCTAGAGCAGCTGCGACAGCTACAGGTATTCCTGAGTAGGTATAGCCATGGAACATTTCAATTGCACCTTCAGGTGCTGAGTTAACGACTGTATCATAAATTTCTTCTTTGACAGCAACGACACCCATTGGAACAATACCGTTAGTTGTTGCCTTTGCCATTGTCATAATGTCTGGAGTTACACCATATTCTTGCGCAGCAAATGCTGAGCCTGTTCTTCCCCAGCCTGTAATAACCTCATCAAAGATTAAAAGTATGCCGTGCTTATCACAAATTTCTCTCAACTTATTTAAGTAACCTTTTGGAGGAACAAGTGTACCGGTCGAACCAGATATAGGTTCAACTATACATGCGGCTATATTTTCTGCTCCAAAATTCGTTGCTATTCTTTCTAAATCATTGGCCATTTCAGCTCCAGTTTCTGGTTGTCCTTTTACAAATTTGTGTTCAGGAAGGTGCGTATGTCTCATATGAACTACACCAGGCATAAGTATACTTGCAAAAGTTTTTACATTATTAATCATGCCTCCAACTGAAGTTGCTCCAATATTCATGCCATGGTAAGCTCTCTCTCTTCCTACGAAACGAAACCTTTGACCGTGACCTCTCGCTTTATGATAAGCAATTGAAATTTTTAAAGCCGTTTCAACCGCCGTAGAGCCACATATTGTATAAAAAATTTGATTTAAGTTTCCTGGGGTGTGTTTTGCAATTTTGGTTGCTAGCTCAAAAGATCCTCCAAAACCTTGTTGGAAAGGTGTAACAAAATCCAAAGTTTCAAGTTGCTTAGTGATTGCACTTATAATTTCTTTTCTTCCATGTCCTAAAGGGTTACAAAATAATCCCGAACTTGCATCTATTTGTGTTCTACCTTTATGATCCTTAATATAAACACCTTTGGCTTCAGTAATAAGTCTTGGATCTTTTTTAAAACTTTTATTTGAAGTAAAAGGCATCCAATGTTCTTGGAGAGAATTTGGAATACCAGTTCTGTTTTCACCGGCCATAGTTATCTATTTTCCTGGAGCTTTATAAGTTGATGCCATTTTTTTAGCTGTATCGGCAATTTTATTTAAATCCGCTTGCTCAAGAATAGTAAAATTTTCAACAGTTCCACTTGAAACTGCAACCATTTTTGCTGCAGCCATTTGTTCAAATGTACCTTCTAAAACAGCAATAAAATCGAACGCACCTCTTAAAAGAGAATAGTCCATCATCTTTGCTCCGCCTGCC